>JDSH01000123.1_pt1 | contig 25213 bp, 31 predicted proteins | sample 199451 | NCBI WGS metagenome assembly JDSH01 (sample SAMN02584198, study PRJNA231836) | bioreactor metagenome | isolation source: continuous culture bioreactor electron acceptor NO2- transfer2 day 38 after... | place: Germany: Bremen | reverse complement strand
CAGCATCGCCTGTCCGGATCGCCAGGTTTACGCACTGATCGGTGACGGCACCGCCATGTATACCAACCAGGCCCTGTGGACCATGGCGAGGGAAAATCTGAACGTGACCACCATCATCTTCAACAACGCTTCCTACTCGATCCTGAACGTAGAACTGGAACGGGTTGGCGCAGAAGAAGCCGGTGCCAAGGCGAAATCCCAACTCGACATCAGTGGCCCGGTCACCAACTACGCGTTGCTGGCCCAGAGCATGGGCGTGCACGGCACCCGGTAACCACGGCGGAAGAGCTGATCAAAGCCATGGAATACGCCAAACACAACCCCCCCGGCCCGCACCTGATTGAAGCGGTGGTGCCGGAATCCCTGAATGGCGTAAAAAGAAAGGTTCTGCCCTGCTGCTGAAGTCGCTGCCGAGCCTGCCAAGCCGCTGACCAAAGCCCTGAAAAAGAAAATCGCGCCCTGATCCGGGCAAAAAAAGGCGCAGATCACTTTCGTGACTGCGCCTTTTCCTTCGACTGGATAGGTAACTCTGCTCAGACCCGGTAGCGGCTGACCTCGTCGGTCAACTCACCGGCCAGTGCCTTGAGGCGCTGGGTCGCTTCGCCGGCGCGACGGGTTCCCTGAGCAGTCTGTTCCGAGATTGCCACGATTTCGTGGACATTCTGGTTGATGGTTTCCGACACGCTGGTCTGCTCTTCCGCAGCACTGGCAATCTGGGTGTTCATATCGGTAATCGTGTTCACGGCCTGGGAAATACGCTGCAGCGCTTCGTTCACCTGGCGGGTTTCCTCCACGGTTTCCTCGCTGCGCTGGCTGATGGCGCCGATCAGCGTTACCGCCTGCTGGGCACCTTTCTGCAGCCGCTCGATGGTCGCCTGGATCTCCTGAGTGCTCTTCTGGGTCCTGCTTGCCAGCGTACGTACCTCGTCGGCAACCACGGCAAAGCCACGGCCGGCTTCTCCGGCCCGAGCCGCTCGATGGCAGCATTCAGGGCCAACAGGTTGGTCTGGTCGGCAATCTCCCGAATAACCTCCAGCACGCTGTCGATCTGGCGGGAGTCGGTGCCCAGTTTTTCAATGACCTGAACCCCCCCCTCTTCCACCTGTTTGGATAGCCCGCCAATCACCTCGATGGCCTGGTACACCAGCCCCCCCTGGGCATCGGTTACCTGAGCGGTAGCGTGGCCAGCCGAATCCGACGCTTCACTGGCATTACCGGCCACTTCCTGGGCTGCGGCGGTCATCTCGTTCATGGCGGTGGCTACCTGATCACTTTCCGATTTCTGGCGCTCAACGCCCTGCTCGGCCTCCACCATGACCTCGTTCAACTCGCCGGTGGTGTCATTCAATGTCTCGGCCGACTGGCGGACCTGGCGGACCAGCCCATGGACCTGATCCGCAAAACTGTTGAACGCCGTGGCCAGCTGCGACAGCTCGTCCCGACCCGAGACCTCCAGCCGACGGGTAAGATCCCCCCCGTCGCCACTGGCAATGCCATTCATCGCCGTCACCGCCGACTTCAACGGACGGATAATGCCCCCCCGAACCACGACAAGGGCAAGGAAGACAATAATGGCCAGGGCGATCAGGGAGGTGGTCACCGAACCAATGATTGCCTCACCCAGGGAATCTCCCACCCGCTGCTCCATGGAAGCAACCTGAGACTCCAGGCCGTCAATCCAGAATCCGGTGCCAATCATCACGCCCCCCCATTTCGGCAGCATTTCGGCATAGCCTAACTTGGGGGGGGCTACGTTACCGGTTTCCGGGTGTTTCCAGCCATAGGGTACATAGCCGCCACCATTGCGCGCAGCCTCGATCAGTTCGCGAATCAGGTAGGTGCCGTTCGGGTCCTGAAAGCCCCCCCAGAGGTTACGGCCTTCCAGGGCGGAATTGACACCATGCATCACCGAAACACCTTCCGTGGTATAAGCGAACAGATAGCCCTCACTGCCGGAGTCGTCAAAACGCAGTTGCCGCAAGATGTCCCAGGCCTGCTGCTGGACCTCAGGATCATTGGCCGAGCCCGGCTGCTCATAAAGATGCTGGATGGACGTTTTTGCCAGCTCCAGATAGTTGCGCAGCTCCTGGCGCTTGCTGGCCTCCATGTCTTCCGAGAAGCTTGCAACCGCCTGCTCTCCGATCGAGCGGGCCTGATTCAGGTTGTAAGTGGTCAGCAATGCAGTCAGAACAATAACCGGCACCAGTGCCAGCAACAGCACCCTCGCCTGGATGGTCAGATTCTTCATGTGGTGTGTTTTCCGTGGTTGGAATGACTGTCGGAGAAGTCCGCTAAAAAAAAGATTAGCAATCCTACAGAAAAACACACGACAGATTTATCGAGGAAACCTCGTAGTTTGTAAAACCAGTGCAACCAGGGCGTTATCTTTTGTAACGGTCAGTCCTTGAACTCGGCTTTGTCCAGCCCGTGTTTCTTCATTTTGTCATACAGCGTCTTGCGGGCAATCCCGAGCTGAACCATGGTGTCCTTGATGCTACCGTGCAGGCGTTCAGAGCACTGACAATAGCCGAGCGTTCAAAGCCATCCATCATTTCCGACAACGTCTGCCGGCTGGCAATGTTCGGTCCGCTGGCGGAATCCCCCCCTTCGGCCAGGGCTGCCGGGCCCAGCAAGACATATCGCTCAGCCAGGTTACGCAGTTCCCGAACGTTGCCGGGCCAGGAATGCTGCATCAGCCGGGCAGCCTGACGTGCGTCCAAAGGCACACTCTCGCGGTCATAGCGAGCGGCAGCAATCAGGACAAAGTGATGGAACAGTTTGGGGGGGATGTCTTCCTTTCGCTCCCGCAACGGCGGAATATCCACTTTCACCACATTCAGTCGGTAATAAAGGTCGGACCGGAATTCTCCCTTGTCACTCAGTTCTTTCAGATCGGATTTGGTGGCGGCGATAATACGTACGTCCACGTCCACGACCTGGTTGCTGCCAAGCCGCTCAACCCGTTGCTCCTCAAGAACCCGGAGCAGTTTTATCTGCAACGGCATGGGCATACTTTCCAGCTCATCCAGGAACAGGGTTCCCCCCCGATGAGCGTGTTCTATCTTGCCAACACGTCGTTTGTCAGCACCTGTGAAGGCACCGGCCTCGTGCCCGAACAGCTCGCTTTCGATCAGATTCTCGGGTACAGCGCCGCAATTGATCGCAACAAAATTGTGGCTGCTGCGTGGACTGTTTTCATGGATATATCTGGCCAGCGCGTCCTTACCGGACCCCCCCGTCTCACCATGAAGGAGCACGTTTGCGGAGATATCCAATACCGGATCAATGGTCGCCATCACCCGTTGCATAGCCGGCGAATCGCCCAGCATCCGGGGGGGGCCGGGGGGGCGGGCAAGGTGTCGGAGCTGAGCTTTCAGCCGCCGGTTCTCAAGCGCCAGATGCCGTTTCTCAAGGGCATGCCGCAGAAGTTCAATCAACTCCTCGTGATCAAACGGTTTCTCGATGAAATCGTAGGCACCCTGCTGCATGGCCGATACCGCCGTGCTGATATCGCCCTGACCAGTCAGCAGAATGACCGGAATATCTTCATCAATCTGCCGGATGCGCTGCAACACATCCAGGCCGTCCATGCCCGGCATGTTGTAATCACACAGGACGATGCCCTCGAAATCCGGATGAACCTCCTGCAAGGCTGACGCACCATCCGCAAAACAGGCCACCGGGATATCCTCCAGCTCCAGGGTCTGTTCCATCAGTGGCCGGATATCCGGGTCGTCATCGACAAAAATGACTGAAGCGGTTGTCATTCCTCTGCCCTACGCTGTTTCAATTTGAGAACGAACTCGGCACCCGGACCATCGTCACGATTGTGGCCGACCAGGTTTCCGCCCAGAGCTTCAACGATCTGACGGGAAATGGAAAGCCCCCCCAGGCCCAACCCCCCTGTTTGACAGAGCGGGTGGTAAAAAACGGTTCGAACACCTTCTCTGTGTTACCGGGAAGGCCATGCCCATTGTCTCGAACCCGGCAACGCCAGCTCCCCCCCTCTTCCTCATCAATCATGATCTCGATCAACGGCTCGTCACGGCCTTCAACCGCCTGAACCGCGTTCGCCACCAGATTGACCATCACCTGCTCGATCCGGATCAGATCGCCGTGGCACATGACCGGCTGCTCCGGACGATGCCAATCGATGACAATGCCGCTACTGCTGTGCTGAGCACGAATAATCTTGAGGGCTCCATCCACCGCCAATCTGAGATCAACCACCGACGGAGGGCCCTCGGACTTTCTCGCGAACACCTTAAACTGTCGGATGAGCTCCGCCATCTTGTCGCACAGGGCGACAATTTCCCCCCCCAGGTTGGCATCCACCATATCGGTGGCCCCCCCCGCTCCAGAAACTTCCGACTGTTGCGGGCATAACCCTGGATAGCGGTCAGGGGGGGCTGATTGATCTCGTGGTTCAGACCCGCCGACATTTGCCCGAGCACCGCGAGCTTGGCAGCCTGGATGAGCTCTTGCTGGGTTTCACGCAACTCCGTCTGGGCTCTCTCCCGCTCCTGTATCTCTTCCAGCAGTTGGTCATTGGAACGTTTAAGATCGGCTGTCCGCTGAGCAACGCGACGCTCCAACTGCTCTCCCCCCCTCAAGGCCAGTTCACGTTCCCGCCGGTATCGTTCGCGGAGATACAACCAGGTAAGGAACCCGGCCAGGAACAAGGCCAGCCCGCTGACCAGGAAACCGGCGCGGGTCCAGAGTACTGATCGCGTCTCGGTCAGTACCATCAGGCTCCAGTCCAGCCTGGGCAGGTCCACCTCGACGGTCAGGTACGTGCCGACACTGTTGCTGTCCCGTAACTGAATCCGTGTGGAATAATCCGCCAGCCCCCCCCAAGGCTTGCCAGTGACCGAGAAGTCAACAGGCGCTAAATCCCGCTCGGGGGGTAACGCTGCCGCACGCGGGCGGTTTTTTCGGCCTTGTCACCTAGCCGAAAGTCCCGATACAACCACTGGCTGCGACTGGACAGAAAACTGATGCCGTCGCCGTCCAGCACCACCATTTGCGCCTGCTGGGTCGATTCTGGCCGGTGCCACTGCGACTCCAGCTCATGGACCAATATCTTGATGGCTACGACCCCCCCGAGCATTTTGCCCCCCCGCTGATCGCGCACCGGATGAGTGAAGTACAGACCACGCTCCAGGGACCGTAAACCCAAGGCGAAATAGGCCACTGAATCTCCGGTTTGCACGGCTTCAGAAAAGTAGGGGGGGCGAAACGCGTAATTATTGCCAACGAAGGTGTCCGGCTGGCCGAAATTGTTGGCCGCAATCGTCAAACCAGACAAATCCATCAGGTAGATATCTGAGCCGCCGACAATGGTGGCCATTCTTTGCATCTGCTCGTTGGCGCGAAGCAGGGTCACGGCATCATTCGGTTGCTTGAGCGCGTCGGCTAACAGGGGGGGGTGTTCGGCGATAAGAGCCGGTACCGGCAGATACCGGTTCAGCTCATTCGCAACCAGTTGTCGGTACCGGAAAGCCTCTTGCAGGGCCTCCTGCTCCAGCTGGCGATAACCGTACCAACCGCCCAGAAGCCAGGACAGCAGCATGATGACAACCAGAATCACAACGACGCTGAAGCGCTGGAGCATGGAATTCAGTTCCGAAACATCAAAGAGGGGGGGCTTCGGCCAAGCCTAGCGCCCCCCCCGGACCGGCAGGACAACCCGCTCAGCGGCAGGTTGTCCTCCGGGTACTGGCCAGATCAGGCTGCGGCCAGAGCCGGCGCACGCTTGCGCTGGATGAGCATGGCGATTACCGCCAGCGCGATACCGGCCAGATCCGTCCACAAACCACCCTCGATGGTCAGCAGGGCTGCGGCCACCAGTAACAACCGTACCAGAACCGGGGGGGCGGACGACCGTGCGAACCAGCCCAGCACACCGGCAGACAGCAGGTACACGCCAAAGGTAGCGGTAATCAGCGCCCGTCCGATTTCGAACCACCCTCCTTCCATCAACAGCGCACTGTTGTAGAAGAACATGAAGGGCACGATGAACGCCGCAATGCCGATACGGAACGACGCCACCGATGTCGACATGGCGTTGGCACCGGAAATACCCGCCGCCGCATAGGACGCCAGTGCCACAGGCGGCGTGATGGCCGAGACCACGGCAAAGTAGAATACAAAGAAGTGCGCCGTCAGCGGCTCAATCCCCCCCAACTGCACCAGGCCCGGAGCCACGACCGAAGCTGCAACGGCATAAGCTGCGGTGGTCGGCATGCCCATGCCCAGCAGAATGGAAATAAACATGGCAAACACCAGAGCCAGCAGATGACTGTGGGCCGCCACATCCAGCAACAGCACTGAGAACCGAGCGCCAACGCCGGTGAGTGAGATCACACCCACAATGACACCGGCGGCCGCACAGACCACGATGATCTGAATCGACATATAGGCCGCTATCTCAAACGCATGCAGAATCTGCCGCAGGCCCATCTTGTTGGGGGGGGAAATCCAGCTGACCACCGCCGCGGAAATCGTGGCCAGAGTACCGGCACGAATCACCGAGTAGCCCTGGAACAACGCCACGATCAGAATGATGATGGGCACAAACAGGTATACCTGGCGCAGCATCAGGCGCAAATTGGGCAGCTCGTCTTCGCGCATGCCGCGCATCCCCCCCAGCTTCTTGGCCTCGAAATCGACCATGAAGTAGACCGAGGCAAAGTACAGAATCGCCGGAATAATCGCCGCAATGGCAATTTCGGTATAGGGAATACCGGTAATCTCCGCCATGATGAAGGCGCCCGCACCCATGATCGGCGGCATGATCTGCCCGCCCGTAGACGCTGCTGCTTCAACCGCGCCGGCGGATTCCTTGCTGTAGCCAACCCGCTTCATCAAGGGGGGGATGGTCAGGGAACCAGTGATACCACGTTCCCGGCACTGGTGCCGTTGATCATACCCATCAGGCCAGAGGCGAAATGGAGACTTTGGCGGGACCACCCCCCCGGGACCGGCCAGCCGCTGCAAAGGCGAAATTCACAAAGTAGTCACCTACCTTCGACGCCTGCAGAAACGCGGCAAAGATAATGAACAGGATAATGTAGGTCGAAGACACCGCCGTGGTCGGCCCGAGGATACCGGCATCGGTATACACCTGGCTGAAGAAGCGCTGCACCGACAGCCCGGGATACCCCCCCAGAAAGCCCGGAAGGTAGGGGGGGCCGGCGAAGACGTAGGCAAGAAACACCAGCGCAATCACCACCAGAGCCATACCGGCTACCCGGCGGGTAAGCTCCATAATCAGCGCGGTACCGGCCACGGCGGCGAAAGAAATGCCCACGGGAGCGAAGGCGGTGCCGGTGGTCATCCGCATGGAGGTGTTGAACACCACCAGCAGGTAGGCGGCAACCGCCACAGAGCAGACGATCAGAACCAGATCCGGCACGCTGAACCGAGCACGATCGCGCTGGTGGAACCAGCTCATGACAATACCCACACCGGAAGCCGCCAGCAGCGGCCAGCCAAAATGCCAGGTTTCCAGTTCCGCGGGAATCCGCAGGGTGCCACCCAGAATCATCTGGTGAAAGGCATAAGTCTGGTACAGCGCATAGAGCGCGGGAATCAGCGCGACTGCTGCAAACCAGGTGGTCCAGCGATGCCGCGCAGCACCTTCTTCACCGGAAACGAAGCGGGCACCGGCAAACAGGATAAAGCCCAACACCAGGGCACCGGCCACGTGCACAATACGGAACGACCAGGTTTCCATGGGTGACACGTTCAGGGTGTAGAGGTGAAACGCCGAATAGGCAATCGCCAGCAACACGACGAACTTCAGCAAAATACCGGTGTACAGGCGGCGGTTCGCCTCCACCGGCTCTTCGTCCACATTGTGGGCCAATACATGGTCTTCATTGACCGTCAGGTTTTCTGCCAGCTGGATTTCACCGCTGGCATGGGATTGTTCTTTGGTCATGATAAGTCCTGCCTGTCTGAGAGGCGGTGAATCGGTATCGACCGGATGCCGAAGGTCGTCAGGCGACCCTTCGGCCAGGTTCATTACTGCTTGATGGCAGCGTCTTCGATGGGATAGCCGTTCTCGTTGAACCAGCGTGCTGCACCCGGATGCCAGGGCAGTACCTTGTTCTTGGTGTAGTTCTCGGGGGGGACGGAGTGGCGCGCTGCCTTATGGATCGACACCATCTTGTCGTTATTCTCCATGGTCAGCTTGGTGATTTCATACACAAAGCTTTCCGGCATATCGCAGTTCACCATGGCGAAGTTCCACATGGAGACCACACGGGACGGGGGGGCATCCAGGGACTGGTAGGTGCTGGCCGGAATCACGAATTCAGACACCGGGAAGTTATCGACGATCTTCTTGGCTTCGTCGTCGTTCATGCCAATCACGTTAACGTCGGTCTGGACTTCCAGCTGGCTGACCGCCGGAATAGGAATACCGGCAGCGAAGGCCACCACATCAATCAGACCGTCCTGAAGCTGGCCACCGAGGTCTGACCAGCTACCGTTACGGCGCTCGAACTTGACGCCCAGCGTTTCCATCATGCGCGGGAAGTAGGTATCTGAGGTGGAACCGGCCGGTCCGAAACCAATGGTGGCGCCGTCCGGAATATCGGAGATGCTGGTAATACCGGAGCTGGACAGCGTGGCAATGGAGAACGGGGGGGTTTCATACATCGGGAACATGGCACAGACGTTGTCCATCTTCATGCCCGGTGCCAGCGGGCTCTGCCCGTCGACGGACTCGCGGGCGGGACCCATGGTAGTCAGGCCAAACTTCAGGTCTCCGGTGTGGACCAGCGCCATGTTCTGAACCGGGCCGCCGGTGATTTCAGCGCCACCAGACACCCCCCCCAGATTCTCCGCCACAAAGTTCGCCCAGCCGGAGCCATAGGCAAAGTAGGTGCCGCCCTGGCTTGCCGTGCCAACGGTAAAGCTCTCAGGCCAGCCGGCACGATCCTGGGCAATCACAGGGCCAGCAACAACGGAGGAGGCGATCGCAGCCGCCAGAATGGTTTGAAGTTTCATAAGAAATGCTCCCGATTCATCTTGTTGGTTGGGTGCTGATGAGACCTACCCGGCCTCGCTGGGGGGGGAGCATTCAGCAAGGGCCAGGCCAGTTAGTAAAAATACTTACAAAACAATGAATTGATTTCTTATTGGACAAATAGACGAAGAACATTGGGTGGCTAACCACCCACAGCAAAGCTAATAATGGGTGGATATTCACCCATGATATTTTCGGGAGAACCAATGTCAGACTCGGAGCAATTCGCCAGCGATAATTACAGTGGTATCTGTCCCCCCCAGGCTTGGAACGCCATGGAACAGGCCAACCAGAAGGACGAACCTGCCTACGGCGAAGACAGCTGGACAGCCAAAGCGGCTGACCAACTACGCGAAGTATTTGATACCGACTGCGACGTTTACTTCGTGTTCAATGGCACAGCCGCAAACTCCCTTGCCCTGGCGTCCATCGGGCAGTCCTTCCACAGCGTCATCTGCCACGAACTGGCCCACATCGAGACCGATGAATGCGGCGGCCCGGAATACGCCTCCAACGGGGGGGCAAAGCTGTTGCTGGGTACCGGTGCCAACGGCAAACTGACTCCGGAAAGCGTGGAACACCTTGTCACCAAACGCAGCGATATTCACTATCCCAAACCCAAGGCCCTTAGCATCACCCAGGCAACGGAAGTGGGCACCCTTTACTCCCCCCCAGAGGAACTCCGTGCGCTGTGCGCAGTGGCCGACCGCCATAACCTGAACATTCATATGGATGGCGCACGCTTTGCCAACGCGGTAGCGGCGCTGGACGTCCACCCTTCTGAAATCACCTGGAAAGCGGGTGTCGACGTGCTCTGTTTCTCCGGCACCAAGAATGGCCTGGCCCTGGGTGAAACGGTGATTTTCTTCAACCGTAAACTGGCCGAAGACTTTGAATGGCGCTGTAAACAGGCGGGGGGGCAACTCGCCTCAAAGATGCGCTATATCTCGGCCCCCCCCTGGTGCGGGCTGCTCACTGACGATACCTGCTGAAAAACGCCAGGCACGCCAATGCCTGTGCCGAACGGCTGGAGCGCGGATTGCGCGGTATTGACCGCGTATCCCTGCGTTACCCCCCCAGGCAGGCGAATGGTGTGTTTGTAGATCTACCGGAAACGACCCAGGCTGCGCTGAGAGAGAAAGGGTGGAAGTTCTACAACTTTATTGGCGGCTGTTCCCGGCTGATGTGCTCCTGGTCGACGTCGGAAGAGCAGGTAGATCGGTTTTTGCGGGATGTTCGGGAGTTTGCGGGGGGGTACCTGTAGAAGCGACAAATCGCATACTATGTGAGCTGTTTGGCAAAGGTCAGCCTGTTCTAGGCTAAACATAATCCGTACTCAGCCATCCCCCCCACAATACAGCTTTCTTGCCGTTCAAGGCCTTGCTCCCTCTGCAGCGAAGCTAAGTGTATCAGCGCCATCCTTCACCAAGGATGTATCAAAGCACTCGGAAACTGATCACAAAACCGGCACCCCCCCCTCATGCTCCACAATGCTCAAGCCTTTCCTGGGTAACGAACGATGAGTTTCATGCGCCTTATCTCGTATACTACCCACCTCAAATTTGAGCCGACGGCGACTTACTAACCGGATTTAAACAGGAAAACTGAATGACAAGCACCCAACAACGCGCAGCCCTGCAACGCCAGATATGGGCGATCGCTAACGACGTACGTGGTTCTGTCGACGGCTGGGACTTCAAGCAGTATGTGCTGGGCGCCTGTTTTACCGCTTTATCAGCGAGAATTTTGCCAGTTATATCGAGGCCGATGACGACAGCATCAACTACGCAGAGCTGCCCGACAGCGTCATCACCCCCCCAGACATCAAAGACGATGCCATCAAAACCAAGGGCTACTTCATTTACCCCCCCAGCCAGCTCTTCGCCAATATTGCCAAGGGTGCCAACAACAACGAAAGCCTGAATACCGACCTCGCGGCCATCTTTGCTGCCATCGAAGCCTCCGCTAACGGCTACCCTTCGGAGGGCGACATCAAGGGTCTGTTTGCCGATTTTGACACCACCAGCAACCGACTCGGCAACACTGTTAAGGAAAAGAACTACCGCTTGGCGGCTGTGCTCAAAGGTGTAGCCGGCCTGGATTTTGGGAATTTTGACAGTGCCCATATCGATCTGTTTGGCGATGCCTACGAATTCCTGATTTCCAACTACGCAGCCAATGCAGGCAAGTCTGGTGGCGAGTTCTTCACCCCCCGCAGCATGTTTCAAAACTGATTGCCCAGCTTGCCATGCACAAGCAAACCAGCGTGAACAAGATTTACGACCCCCCGCGTGCGGGTCCGGCTCGCTGCTGCTGCAAGCAAAGAAGCATTTCGATGCCCATATTATTGAAGAGGGCTTTTTCGGCCAGGAGATTAACCACACCACTTACAACCTGGCCCGTATGAACATGTTTTTGCACAACATCAACTACGACAAGTTCAACGTGCAGCTGGGCAACACCCTGACCGATCCGCATTTTGGGGGGGATGAAAAACCCTTTGACGCCATCGTCTCCAATCCGCCCTATTCGGTGAAATGGATCGGCAGCGACGACCCTACCTTAATAAACGATGACCGCTTTGCCCCCCCGGCCGGGGGGGTGCTGGCCCCCCCTAAATCCAAAGCCGACTTTGCCTTTGTTCTGCACGCGCTCAGCTATCTATCGGCCAAAGGCCGTGCAGCCATTGTCTGCTTCCCCCCCGGCATTTTCTACCGGGGGGGCGGTGCCGAAAAGAAAATTCGTCAGTATCTGGTAGACAACAACTACGTAGAATCGGTGATCTCACTCGCCCCCCCCAACCTGTTTTATGGCACCACCATCGCGGTCACCATCCTGGTGTTGTCCAAACACAAAACTGACACGACCACCCAGTTCATTGATGCCAGCGGCGAGGCGTATTTCAAAAAAAGAAACCAATACCAACCTCCTGACCGATCAGCATGTTGAAGACATCATGCGCGCGTTCGACCGCAAGGAAAACATTGAGCATTTTGCGCGCTCCGTGCCGTTTGAAGAGATCGCCGCCAATGACTACAACTTGTCGGTCACCAGCTACGTAGAAGCCAAAGACACCCGCGAGCAGATCGACATTACCCAGCTCAATGCTCAGCTGAAAACCACAGTGGCCAGAATCGACCAACTGCGCACCGAGATTGATGCCATTGTGACGGAGATTGAAGGTGAGGAGCCCGAGGTATGAGCGACGTGAGTTTTATGGAGAAACTGCTGGATGGTATCCATGTCGAATGGAAGCCGCTTGGCGATGTTGGCGAGTTTATTCGTGGCAATGGAATGCAAAAGAAAGACTTTGTTGAAAATGGTTTTCCTGCAATACATTATGGCCAAATCTATACGAGGTATGGGTTAGCTGCTGACACGACCTTTACTTTCGTGCCGGAGCAACTGGCTAAGAAACTTAGAACAGCGAATAAAAATGACCTGCTATTGGCAACAACGTCAGAAAATGATGAAGATGTGGTTAAACCATTAGCGTGGCTTGGTGAGAAGGTAGCGATATCTGGAGATATGATGCTATTTCGGCATCAGCAAAATGTTAAGTATCTGGCTTACTTTATCCAAACGGAAGCCTTTCAGGAACAAAAGAGAAAATATATAACGGGGGGGGCAAAGGTTCGCCGAGTTTCTAGCGGTGCATTGGCTAAAATAAAAGCCCCCCCATCCCATGCCCAGAAAACCCGAAAAAAAATCCCTTGAAATCCAGGCCAAGATCGCCCGAATTTTGGACGCATTTACCTCCCTTACCGCCGAGCTTACCGCCGAGCTTACCGCAAGAAAAAAAGCAATACAACTACTATCGCGACAAGTTGTTGAGTTTCGAAGATGGAGAAGTAGCGTGGAAGCCGCTCGGAGAGATTGGAGAATTTATTCGGGGGGGTAAACGCTTTACCAAAGCTGATTATGTAGATGACGGTATCAGCGCTATCCATTACGGTGAGATTTACACCCGGTACGGAGCATTCACGACTAGGGCACACTCCCAGGTCCGAAGTGATATGGCGAAGTCACTTCGTTATGCGCAGCCTGGTGACGTGGTAATAACGGATGTGGGAGAGACTGTAGAGGACGTTGGTAAAGCCGTGGCATGGCTAGGCGATGGAAAAGTCGCTATTCACGACCACTGCTATGCTTTCCGGCATACAATGAACCCGAAGTACGTTTCTTACTGCATGCAAACCGCATCGTTTATTGCCGAGAAGGCAAAGCATGTGGCGCGAACCAAGGTCAATACACTCTTAATGACTGGCTTTTCAAAGGTCTCGATTCCCATCCCCCCCTATCCGAATGACCTCGAGAAGTCGCTTGCCGAACAGGCCCGTATTGTATCGATTCTGGACAAATTCAACGCGCTTACTGACTCAATCTCCGAAGGCTTACCCCCCCGAGAAATCGAGCTGCGTCAGAAGCAATATGAATACTATCGGGATCTGCTACTGAGTTTCCCAAAACCGGAAGAGGTCGTGGCTTGATATGAGCAAGACGCTAAGGGAAATAGCTGAACAGCTCAGAGGCGCCAATAAAAAGGTGCAGTTGATTTATGCCTTTAATGGCTCGGGCAAAACCCGCCTATCCCGGGAATTCAAACAACTGATTGCGCCAAAGAATGATAATGAAGATGCCACCAATAATGAAGGTGAAGTTGCATTCTCAAGAAACAAAATCCTCTACTACAATGCATTTACCGAGGACTTGTTCTATTGGGATAATGATCTGGACTCAGATGCAGAACCTAAGCTGAAAATTCAGCCAACTCCTTTACCGACTGGGTATTGAAGGATCAGGACAGGATCTCAATATCGTCACAAACTTCCAACGCTATGCTAATCAGAAACTCACCCCCCCGCACTTCAGCGCAGATTTTACAGAGGTGACTTTTTCTCTTGAGCGAGGTGATAACGAACATTCCGGCAATCTGAAAATCTCCAAAGGTGAAGAGAGCAACTTTATCTGGAGCATTTTTTTACACCCTGTTGGATCAGGTTATTACAATTCTCAACGTTGCTGAGCCCACTGAGCGTGAGACAAATCAGTTTGACCAGCTGGAATATGTCTTTATTGATGATCCGGTCAGCTCACTGGATGAAAATCATCTGATTGAGTTGGCCGTCAACTTGGCGGGCTTGATCAAATCCAGTCAGTCTGGGCTGAAGTTTATTATCACAACTCACAGCCCTCTTTTTTTATAACGTGCTCCATAATGAACTTGGTATGAACAAAAATGGTAAAAAAAGAAGGCTGCTATCTACTGGAACGTTTTGAGAATGGCAGCTACCTTCTGAACACCAAATATGGGGGGGATTCCAACAAGAGCTTTTCCTACCATCTATATCTAAAACAGGTCCTTGAGCAGGCAGTCGCGGAAAACCAGGTGCAAAGGCACCATTTACGCTCTTGCGTAACCTGTACGAGAAAACAGCAAGCTTCCTCGGTTATCCGAAATGGTCTGAACTCTTGCCGGGTGACCAGCAGGCCTATTTGAACCGCATCATCCAGTTCTCCAGTCACTCAACCTTGTCAAATGACACGGTCACCGAGCCAACAGAACCCGAGAAGCAGACTGTTAAGTTACTGCTTAATCACTTGAAGAATGAATATGGCTTTTGGAAGCAGGTCGAAGCCAATGACTGAACTCACTGACATTAATGCATAAGGAAGGAACCCTGTGCCCAATCTAAGTCTGGAAGATCAAACCACAGAATTTCTACTCTACACCGCACCCAACGGCAAGATAAAGGTAGAGGTGGTGCTCAGCAATGAGACCATCTGGCTGACTCAGGAAAGAATGGCTGAGCTGTTTGGTGTGCAGCGCCCGGCAATTACCAAGCACCTGAAGAACATTTTTGAAAGCGGAGAGTTAGAGGAATCAGTGGTATGTTCCATTTTGGAACATACCACTGAACACGGCGCTGTGGCCGGGAAAACCCAGACTAACAGGGTCAAATACTACAACCTGGATGCCGTGATTTCGGTTGGCTACCGGGTCAACTCGGCACAGGCCACCCAATTCCGCATCTGGGCGACGCAGCTGATCAAAGAGTACATCATCAAGGGCTTTGCATGGATGATGAGCGCCTGAAAAATGGCCGCTACTTTGGTAAAGATTACTTCCGCGAATTACTGGAGCGGGTGCGCTCCATTCGAGCCAGTGAGCGGCGCATCTACCAGCAGATTACCGATATTTTTGCTGAATGCAGCATTGATTACGACCCCCCCAGATCGAAAACCACCCAGTTGTTCTATGCCCACGTTCAGGACAAGTTCCATTACGCCATTACTGGCCACACCGCTGCAGAAATCATTTCACTCAAAGCCGATGCCAGCAAGCCTTTGATGGGCATGAGCACGTACAAAAACGCACCGGCTGGCCGGGTATTAAAGTCAGATTCGATGGTCGCGAAGAATTATTTGAGCGAAACCGAAATCAAACAACTCGAACGGGCAGTCTCGGCTTTCTTCGACTATATCGAAGGTATCATCGAGCGGCGCAACAGTTTCACGATGGAAAGCTTTGCTGAGAGCGTCAACAAATTTCTTGCCTTCAATGAGTACCGGATTCTGGAAGCTATGGCACCGTTAGCCGAAAGAAGGCCGAGCAAAAGGCTTATGCCGAATACGACAAGTTCAACAAGCAGCAACATATCGAATCAGACTTCGATCGCGAAGTGAAAAAGCTACTTCAAAGAAAGGACGCGGATACGTGATTGACTACAAGGCCATTGCCGAAACCAATCAGTTTATCGTTCTGGATAGATATACCAAGTGCGTTCAGCTCAGTGAAACCTATCAAAGTGAATACGACCTGGAACGGGAATTTATAGCCGACCTTGAAAACCAGGGGGGGTATGAATATCTGCCGGACCTCAACTCCCCCCCGGATGCACTGCTGGCCAATGTGCGCCAGCAGCTACAAACGCTGAACAAACTTCAGTTTTCCGAGAGCGAATGGCAGCGCTTTGTGGAAACGTTTCTGGACCGGCCCAGTGAAACCGTCATCGATAAAACCCGCAAAGTTCACGATGACTATATTCACGACTTCGTATTCGATGATGGCCGTATCCAGAACATTTACCTCCTGGATAAAAAGAACGTTACCCGCAACAAGCTACAGGTCATCAAGCAATTTGAGCAAACTGGGAGCCATGCCAATCGCTACGATGTCACCATTCTGGTCAATGGATTGCCCATGGTGCAGGTGGAACTGAAACGGCGCGGTGTAGCCATTCGCGAGGCCTTTAATCAGGTGCACCGCTACAGCAAAGAGAGCTTTAACAGCGAGCATTCCCTGTTCAAGTTTCTGCAGCTGTTTGTGATTTCCAATGGTACCGATACCCGCTACTTCGCCAACACCACACAGCGGGACAAGAACAACTTTGACTTCACCATGCATTGGGCAAAGGCCGACAACAGCCTGATCAAAGATTTGAAAGACTTCACCACCACCTTCTTTCAGAGAAACACTCTGCTGGAGGTGCTGTTGAAATACTCGGTGTTTGATGTCAGCAACACCCTGCTGGTAATGCGCCCGTACCAGATTGCCGCGACCGAACGCATCCTGTGGAAGATCAAAAGTTCCCATGCGAGCAAGAACTGGAGCAAGCCCGAAAGCGGCGGCTATGTCTGGCACACCACAGGCTCCGGCAAGACGTTGACCAGCTTCAAAGCAGCAAGGCTGGCCACCGAGCTGGACGTTATCGACAAGGTATTCTTTGTTGTGGACCGTAAAGACCTGGACTACCAGACCATGAAGGAGTACCAGCGGTTCTCCCCCCCCGATAGCGTCAACGGCTCGGACAGCACCGCAGGACTGAAGCGCAATCTGGACAAAGAAGACAACAAGATCGTCGTCACCACCATTCAAAAGCTCAATAACCTGATGAAGAGCGAAAACGACCTGCCAATATACACCAGGCAAGTCGTTTTTATTTTTGACGAGTGCCACCGCAGTCAGTTCGGTGAAGCACAGAAAAACCTTAAGAAGAAGTTTAAGCGGTTCTATCAGTTCGGCTTTACCGGTACCCCCCCCATTTTCCCCCCCCAGAACGCTCTGGGTGCAGAAACCACCGCCAGCGTGTTTGGTCGTGAATTGCACTCCTATGTGATCACCGACGCCATTCGCGATGAAAAGGTGCTCAAGTTCAAGGTGGACTACAACGATGTGCGCCCCCCCCAGTTCAAAGCCATTGAAACCGAGCAGGACGAAACAAAACTGACGGCAGCGGAAAACCGGCAGGCCTTGCTGCACCCCCCCGAACGTATCCGGGAAGTGTCGCAGTACATTCTGAATCACTATCGACAGAAGACTCATCGCCTGCAACCGGGCGCCATGGGCTTTAATGCCATGTTTGCCGTCAGCAGCGTGGACGCCGCAAAACTCTATTATGAATCTCTGAACCAACTTCAAGCCGAGAATGATAAGCCGCTCAGGATTGCCACCATTTTTCCTTTGCCGCCAACGAGGAACAGGATGCCATTGGCGATATTGCTGACGAGAGTTTTGAAGTCTCGGCTATGAACAGTAGCGCCAAGGAGTTTTTAAACGCCGCGATTGCCGACTACAACGCTTTATTCAAAACCAGCTTCAGTGTCGACAGCAACGGCTTCCAGAACTACTACCGCGATTTGGCCAAGCGCGTGAAATCCAGAGACATCGACCTGTTAATTGTAGTGGGCATGTTCCTGACCGGCTTTGATGCGCCAGTGCTCAACACCTTGTTCGTGGATAAGAACCTGCGCTACCACGGCCTGATCCAGGCCTTTTCGCGCACCAACCGGATTTATGACGCCACCAAAACCTTTGGCAATATCGTAACCTTCCGTGATCTGGAGAAGGCGACCATTGACGCCATCACCCTGTTTGGCGACAAAAACACCAAGAACGTAGTACTGGAGAAAAGCTACAAGGAATACATGGAAGGCTTCACCGATCTCGTTACCGGCGAAGCACGACGTGGCTTCATGACGGTGGTAGCAGAATTGGAACAGCGCTTTCCCGCCCCCCCGGATGAGATTGTTAAAGAAAAGGACAGGAAGGCGTTTGCCAAGCTGTTTGGCGAGTACCTGCGCGTTGAAAACATACTGCAGAATTTCGATGAATTTGCCAGCCTGAAAGCTCTGCAAACGATTGATACCAGTGACCCTGCAGAAGTGGAGGCATTCAAGGCGAAACATTATCTGAGCGATGACGATCTCGCTGCTTTAAAGAGCATCCGACTACCCTCAGAGCGCAAGATTCAGGACTACCGCTCCACCTATAACGACATACGCGATTGGATTCGCCGAGAAAAGGCCGGCAACAATAACGACCAGTCCAGCATCGACTGGGATGATGTGGTCTTCGAGGTAGACCTACTCAAGTCACAGGAAATCAATCTGGACTACATTCTGGAGCTGATCTTTGAGCACAACAAGAAAACCAAAAGCAAGTCAGACCTGATTGACGAAGTCCGCCGCCTGATTCGGGCCAGCCTGGGTAATAGAGCCAAGGAGAGTTTGGTGGTCGACTTTATCAACCAGGCAGATCTGGATGATATTCCTGACAAGGCCAGTGTCATTGATGCGTTCTTCACCTATGCAAGAGCTGAGCAACAGCGAGAAGCGCAGGCACTGATTACGGCCGAAAAGCTTAACGCGGAAGCGGCCAGGCGCTACATCGCCACGTCTTTGAAACGAGAGCATGCCAGCGACAATGGCACGGAGCTCAATAACATTCTGCCGAAAATGAGCCCGTTGAATCCGCAATACCTCACCAAGAAACAAAGCGTTTTTGAAAAAGTTTCGGCGTTTGTAGAGAAGTTCAAAGGCGTAGGCGGGCAGATCTAGAGCTCACCAACGCCCCCCCTGCAAAGTCGCCACAATTTTACGGCCACCGGCTTGGTTCCGGTGTTCGCAAAGGTAGATGCCTGCCAGGTACCGAGAGCCAGGTGGCCGTGACTGATGGGAATGGTCAGTGACGGCCCGATGATCACGCTTTTGATGTGAGAGGTGGTGTCATCCGGGCCTTCCAGGGTGTGCTCGTAATAATCGGCGTGCTCCGGCACCATCACGTTGAAGTGACGCTCCAGATCGCCACGTACGTCCGGGTCGGCGTTTTCATTGATGGCCAGGGAAGCGGAGGTGTGCTGAATGAACAGGTGCAGCAACCCCCCCACCTCGCAGTTGGTCAGCTCAGGCGCCTGGGCCAGGATCTCGTTGGTCACGAGATTGAAGCCCCCCCGCGGCAGCGTGCCAGCTCAATGATGTTCTGGTGCCAGATCATAGGTACTCCAACGTTCGGTTATTTCTGAAGTTCGTCCCAGGGGGGGTGTACCGGCACCACGGCTTCCTCCGACACTTCGTTCTCGAAGGAACTGCGGAAGTAGTCCATGGCCTTCTCCGCTTCACCCAACTCGTCAAACCGCGCCACGTGGTAGATCGCTTCGCCCTCATTCACCAAAGGCAGATTGTTCACGCAGATGACGATCCGGAACAGGGTGAGGTGATGGCCACTTCAGTCTCGCCAAACGGATCGGCCACCATGGCCAGTCGTTGTCCCTTGCGAACCTTCTGGCCCAGCCGGGCCACCGGGCGCATGATGCCGTCGATATCTGCCCGAACCCACTGGGAATTGGCCGCTGTTTCCGAGCGCTTTTTCGGCGCCTTGGGGGGGCCTTTCTTGGCGGGCACCATTTCCAGTTCCCGCATTACCCGGATCACACCTTTAACACCGCTGGCGATAACCACTTCATCAAAGCGCAGGCTTCCCCCCCGCCTTCAAAGGTGATCACCGGAATATCCAGCGAATCGGCATAGGCCCGCAGGCTGCCTTCGCGCAGACCGGCATTGATGATGATAGGCGCACCAAAGGCTTCCGCCATGCGTGAGGTTTCCGGGTTTTTCAGCTCGGCGCGGATCTGCGGCAGGTTGAACCGGTGAATGGCACCGGTATGCAGATCGATAATGTGGGTGACGCTTTCCATGATCTGGGTGCGCAGAAGGTAGGCAATACGCCCGCCCAGAGAACCACTTTCAGAGCCCGGGAAACACCGGTTCAAATCCCGCCGGTCTGGCAAGTAGCGGGTACGCTGTACAAACCCGAAGATATTGACAATGGGAACCGCCAACAGGGTGCCCCCCCGAAGGTGCCGCAGCACGGAGTTCTTCAATACCCGGCGGATAATTTCAACACCGTTGATCTCGTCGCCGTGGATGGCGCCACACACCATCAATACCGGGCCGTCCCGGCGGCCGTGCACCACTTCCACTGGAATGTGCAGCGGGGGGGTATGGGTGTAGAGTTTTGCCACCGGGACTTCCACGGTCTCCCGGGTACCGGCTTTCACCTGCACGCCGGCAATCTCAAACGGTGCTCTGGCCATGCCGCTTATCCCCCCCTGCCCCCCCGGGTTTTGGTTTTCCAGGGTTTATAGTTCTTTTCGGTCCAGTTGATGATCATGCCCGCGACGTTCTTGCCGGTGGCATTTTCAATACCCTCAAGGCCCGGCGAAGAGTTTACCTCCATCACCAGCGGGCCACGGCTGGAACGCAGCAGGTCAACACCGGCCACGTTCAGGCCCATGGCCTTGGCGGCGGTGATGGCGGTGCGGCGTTCTTCCGGGGGGGTAATGCGCACCAGCGAGGCGGTGCCGCCGCGGTGCAGGTTGGATCGGAATTCGCCTTCGGCGCCCTGGCGCTTCATGGCGGCAATGACCTTGTCGCCAATCACGAAACAGCGGATGTCGGCACCGCCCGCCTCTTTGATGAACTCCTGCACCAGAATGTCGGCTTTCAGGCCCATAAAGGCTTCAATAACGCTTTCTGCCGCCTTACGGGTTTCCGCCAGCACCACACCGATACCCTGGGTGCCCTGCAACAGCTTGATCACCACTGGCGCGCCACCCACCATCTTCAGCAGTTCCGGCACGTTGTCAGGTTTATTGGCAAAACCGGTCACCGGCATGCCGACACCTTTGCGGGCCAGCAACTGTAAAGAGCGCAGCTTGTCTCGCGAACGGGTAATGGCAACCGATTCATTCACAGGAAACACGCCCATCATCTCAAACTGCCTGAGCACCGCAGTGCCGTAAAAAGTGACTGAGGCACCAATGCGGGGGGGGATAACAACATCGAAATCCTCCAGCACTTCTTCGTGGTAGTGGATTTTCGGGTCAGCAGAGGTGATGTTCATGGAGCAGTGCAGGCAGTCGATGACCTTCACTTCGTGGCCACGGTTAATGCCTTCCTCCACCAGACGCCGGGTCGAATACAGGTGACGGTTTCGGGACAGTACCGCAATTTTCATAGTCAGGTCCTTGGTGCCGGCTCACCGGCAAGATAAGAAGCTTCGGGGGGGTAAATCGTTGAGCGTCCCGCCATGGCGGTGCGCCCAAGTAACATCCGGAACCGCATGGAGTCCCGGTTGGTCAGTGTCATTTCAATGGGCCAGCTCTGGTCGCCCAGGACCAGCGTGGTTTCAATCACCAGGCGTTGTTCCTTGTGGCCACCGGAATCCGATACCGTGCGCTCGTCCAGCACCCGGGCATCGCATTCCACCACATGGTGCAGGTCGTTCTGGACCGGGTGCACCCAGAACTTCACGCGGCGCTCGCCATTTTCGGTATAAGGCTCGGTTCGGAACGTGTGCAGACAGGATGTCCTGGCGCCAGTATCCACCTTGGCCTTGATACGCTGGATATCAAGATCCGGCAGCGCCACCCATTCACGCCACCCCCCCAGGCTGACCTTGTTCTCTGCCGCTTTCGGGGGGGGAGTGGTTTTGATGGCTTCAGGTTTTATTGTCGACATCCGGTGATTCCTTTTCTTGCTGTTGTTCCGACCCAACCAGCTGTATGCGGAAAGGTTCGGAATGACTACCGGCGTAGACACTGGTGTGGGGGGGGAACGGTATTTCAATACCCGCCCCCCCGTCCAGTGCTTTCTTGATGGCGACCATCATGCCGCCTTTACCTTCCAGAAATTCCTCCCGGGCCACCCAGAAGGAAAACTGGAGATCCACAGACGAAGGCCCGAACCCGGTCACCAGCACAAACGGCCGGGGGGGCTCTTCCAGGCAATGCGGATTGGTCTCCGCCAGCCCGAGCAACAGATCCCGCACCCGCTCCACATCTTCAGCGTAGGCGATACCGATCACCAGATCGATCCGCCGGATCGGAAACCGGGACCGGTTCACCACCCGGGTTTTGATCAGGGTTTCATTGGGAATACGCACATACAGGTTGTCCGGTGTTCTCAGCTTTACACTGAGCAGATCAATCGCCACCACTTCACCGATGGTGGCATCTGCTTCGATCACATCGCCAATCTCAAACGGGCGCTCCATTACCAGGAACAGGCCGCTGATGATGTTGGAAGCCGATGTCTGCGAAGCAAAGCCAATGGCTACCGTAAGAATACCGGCCGCTCCCAGCACCACTTCCAGCGAAAACCCGGCTTCCCGCAGCGCTGCGATGGCGAACAGCACGAAAATCACATAGAACACCAGGCGCCGGATCAGCACCTGGTGGTGCCGTGAGGTGCGACTTTCGACCAGCCGCCCGATGCTGCGGGCCAGCATGGTACCCAGGAAGATACCCAGCACCAGCAAAAAACCCGCCGCCAGCCACTGCCCCCCCCAGCAATGCCACTGATCAATTGAATAAAGGTGGTTTCAATAGCCTCAATCAACAGAGTTGCTCCTGGTTCTGTCAGCCAAACATCCGGTCAAATGCCCGCACCAGGCGGCGCCCTTTGGCCAGTTTTTCCCGGGCCGGCGCCACCAGTTGGCATTGACCGGCATAGGCTGGTACCGACTGTTCAATATGCAGGCTGGCAGAATTCATATCGGTTTCACACTCTACCGTGACACCCGGCGTCCACAGCCGTCCACGCTCGTTTCGATAAAGGGCCAGCAATGGCGTGGGCAGGCTGAACCGTTCCAGTAGCAGTGCCTGCTCACGGCGATTGATCATGGTCACCGGAGTAACGGCTCGCCAGGGCCGTTTCGGCACCGCCTCAAGTGCCAACCGGCCAAAGGTGGAGGAAGCGTAGCAAAGCTCTCCCTCCATGGTGTTACGGCCAAGCCAGGTCATGGAGGGCACGGCCAGCGGGATCTCGGTCAGCTCTGTTTGCCCATCGCCTACACACACTTTCATCCACAAGGATGTTCCGACGTAAAGCAAACAGCGCCCACCGGCAGGAATGGTTAAGGGCTGGAACGGACGTATGACCGTGGGACGACTGCCCATAGCGGGGGGGTTGAAGCGAACGATACCGTTATCATCCATACGCACAAAACGCTGCACCGGGATATCGGCGGATGGCAGGGTATGGCCCAGGGTTTCCTGCCAGTGGAGCGGGTCAGAATGGATATCCAGCTTTTGCTCTCGAACCTGCCACTCCAGATCCAGCAAGGTAATCCACACCCGGGTATGCCCGAGCTGATGCTGTTGTGTCTGGCCGGAAGCCAGTTGATAAGGGTGTGCCCAGACACCTTCGCGCTGGCTTTCGGTTTGCTCGGTCATGCCTGCGAAACGGCTCCTTGTTGTCAGCGTGATTCGGTGGCGGCTGGTTTTAACTATAATCCAATCCGGTAGTCGCAGCGAATATACAAGCCTATGATTTTTTGGGTTGTATTTACCCTTATATGCACCCGTCAACGACCTGGATGACCCGATGACACAACTGGTGTGGTTCCGTAACGACCTTCGGCTTGCCGACAACCCTGCCCTGACGGCCGCGTGCCAGTCAGGAGAACCGGTGCGCGCGTGTTTTGTTGCCACCCCCCCTCAGCAATGGCAGGAACACGACTGGTCTGCCGCCCGGGTACGCTTTGTTCTTGAACACGCCAACGCCCTGGCCCGGGAACTGGCTGAGCTTGGCGTTCCACTGACATTCCTGAACGCCGAGCGTTTTTCGGATGGCAGCGATGCACTGCTGCAGTTCTGCAAGAACAGTGACATTGCCGACGTCCATTTCAACGAGGAGTACGGCATTAACGAACGCCGCAGGGATAAAGCACTGCGCGATCGCCTGGTGGATTTCGGCATCCGGGTGAGCAAGTACCGGGATCAGACCGTCGCCCCCCCGGTCGGCCAGATTCTGACCCAGCAGAACGAACCCTATTCGGTGTTTACGCCCTTCTCCCGTCGTTGGCGCAGTTGGATAGAGGAAACACGGCCCACTCTGCACCCCCCAGGCCCGCCGCGATCGGCAACGCGGTCAACCCCCCCGAACAGACCGACACCCTGCCTGCGCCGTTCAGAGAGACACCGGAGCCCCCCCTGGTACCAACGGGAGAGGATGCCGCTCACGAGCAGCTGGAAGCGTTTCTGGCGGAGCGCGCCAAGGACTACAAAGATAACCGGGACTTCCCGGCGCTGGATGGCACCAGCCAACTCTCCCCCCCCTACCTGGCCAATGGCGTGCTCTCCGGGCGCCAGTGCCTGATTGCGGCAAAGCAATCCGGCCTTTCCGGGGGGGAAGGCGTGGAAACCTGGATCAATGAAATCGCCTGGCGGGATTTCTACATCCATATCCTTTATCACTACCCGCGGGTGAGTATGGGACGTGCGTTCAAGGAGGAAACCGAGCTCTGGCCTGGAATACGCCGGGCGAGCATTTCGAAGCCTGGAAGGAAGGCCGCACGGGCATCCCTATTGTGGATGCAGCCATGCGCCAGTTGAAAGCCACCGGCTGGATGCACAATCGCCTGCGGATGATCACTGCCATGTTCCTCACCAAGAACCTGTTTATCGACTGGCGGCTTGGTGAAGCCTGGTTTATGCAGAATCTGGTGGATGGCTTTCTGGCGTCTAACAACGGTGGCTGGCAGTGGAGTGCCTCAACGGGTACCGATGCTGCGCCCTACTTTCGGGTGTTCAATCCGGTGACCCAGAGTGAGCGGTTTGATCCTAAGGGGGGGGAGTTTATTCGGAACTGGGTGCCGGAGCTGGCAAAGCTCGACAACAAGCGGATTCATGACCCTTCCAGGGGGGTGGTGTTATCCCAAAAGGCTATCCCAGACCCATTGTGGACCTGAAAGAGTCCCGCAAAGAAGCCATCGCCAGGTTTCAGGCGCTGAAGGATTGAGACTTTGGAGTCTCGTTGCCGGTCAGGGTTGGGGGGGGAGGTCTTTCCAAAACACGCCGTAAATACATCCATGTAGGCTCCGTTCCGCCATCC
>JDSH01000122.1_pt1 | contig 25231 bp, 41 predicted proteins | sample 199451 | NCBI WGS metagenome assembly JDSH01 (sample SAMN02584198, study PRJNA231836) | bioreactor metagenome | isolation source: continuous culture bioreactor electron acceptor NO2- transfer2 day 38 after... | place: Germany: Bremen | reverse complement strand
TTTTTGGTAGTGCGCACGATAAAGTCGGCCTTCGCCTCACCCACTTCCTGTTCCAGGCGCTCCAGCTGGTTGTAGACCGGGCGCACTTCCGGGTTGGTCAGGCGGGTCCACAGCATCATGTGGCCGTTCTCGAAGGAGTAGAAACCGCCCTCGTTGGACCAGCTCTTGGCGTCGACCGCCTCGGTGCCGCCTTTTTCGTAGTTGCGCTGGCCCATGGTGGACAGGTAGTTCCAGTGCACGGTGCTGACGTGGTAGCCGTCGGCTCCGTTCTCGGCGGTCAGCTTCCAGTTACCTTCGTAGGTGTAGGTGGATGCGCCACGCAGGATCTCCAGGCCTTCCGGCGCCTGGTCGACGATGGCATCCAGCACCTTGGTGGTTTCGCCCAGGTACTCTTTCAGTGGCAGCACGTCGGAGTTCAGGCTGCCGAACAGGAAGCCACGATAGTTCTCGAACTTCGGCAGCTGTTTCAGGTCGTGGGAACCGTCGACGTTGAAGCTGTCCGGGTAACCACCTTTCTTCTGGTCCTTGGCCTTCAGCAGCTTGCCGTCGTTCTTGAAGGTCCAGCCGTGGAACGGGCAGGTGAAGGACGTCTTGTTGCCGCGCTTCTTGCGGCACAGAGTGGCACCGCGGTGGGTACAGGTGTTCAGAATCGCCTTGAGCTCGCCATCCTTGGTTCGGGTGATGATCACCGGCTGAGACCCACTGTGGTGGTGTAGTAGTCGCCCGGATTCTCGATCTGGCTCTCGTGGGCCAGGAAAATCCAGTTGCCTTCGAAGATGTGTTTCATCTCCAGCTCGAACAGCTCTTCGTCGGTGAAGATGCTGCGATCACAGCGGTAGTGGCCAGTGCTCGGGTCGGCTTCTACCGCCCCCCCACGGATCTGTTTTTCAAGTCTGTCGAGTTGGCGAGTCATGTTCGTCACTCCCTCTTGTTGTTGTGAGTACCGTTTTTTCGGGCGCGAGGGGGGGCCCCCCCTGTGCCGGCCCGAATGCACGGGCCGGTCGGATCACAAAACGTGTCGATTAAAGGTTGATGGCTTAGGCGGCTTCGCCTTCCAGCGCGCGCTTGCGCTCGTGGCGGTTCTGCAGCTCAGGCTTGTCGGTGGACACCAGCTGGATGTTGAATTCCACCTTCGTGAACGGCTTGTTGAGGCCATACCCCCCCTCGGCCTGCGCCGGGTCGTCAATGCGGTTGCTTCAACGACCAGTTCTTCGCGGGTTGCGAAGGCAAAGTCGTCGTAGGTGTACTCGTCACCCGCCAGGTTGATCTGGGTGGTCAGGTGCTTGAAGCCGGACTTGGAAATAAAGAAGTGGATATGTGCCGGACGGTTACCGTGACGGCCCAGCAGGTTCAGCAGCGCCTGGGTGGAACCTCGGGCGGGCAGCCGTAGCCAGCCGGAATAATGGACTGGGCGGTGTAACGACCGTTTTCGTCGGTGCGAATACGGCGGCGCAGGTTGTACTCGCTCTGGGACTGATCAAAGTAGGAGTAGTTGCCCATGGTGTTGGCGTGCCAGACATCCACCACCGCATTGACCAGCGGGTCGCCATTCTCGTCCGTCACCTGGCCGGTCAGGATCATGGTCTCGGCATTTTCATCCGAGCCGTCGTCCATGCGAGCAAAACCTTCGCTCATCGGTGCACCGGCAACATACAACGGGCCTTCGATGGTACGCGGCGTGCCGCCCGCCAGGCCGGCCTGCTCGTCTTCGGCGTCCATACGGATGTCCAGGTACTTGTCCATACCCAGGCCCGGAGCCAGCAGGGCCGCTTCGCCGTTCTTGCCCAGGTCGCCAACGTAGTACACGGCCTGCCAGAACTCTTCCGGAGTCACATCGAAGTCTTCGATCAGCTGGAAAACATCGTGCATGAAACGGTGAACAATCTTCTTCACACGCTCGTTTCCACCGTCCTGGTTGAAGCCGGCTACTTTCTCCAGCAGGTCCTTCACATCGGCTGTTTGCATGGTCTTAACGGTCATGGTGGTTCTCCTCAGTACTGTTGTTCTTGTTGCTCAAATCAGGTCATCAGATGGCAACGGTGTGTTTCCGTTCAGCGATCATCCTCATGGATCGAAGACGGGTGCCGGCACAGGGGGGGCGCGACGGTAATGTCCATATAGGGAAACAAAGGCAGGTTGCTGATCAGGTCCTGCAGCTCGGCGTTGTCGGCCACATCAAAAATGCTGACGTTGGCGTAGCTGCCGGCCACCCGCCACAGGTGGCGCCACTTGCCCTGCTGCTGCAGTTCCTGGGCGTAGGCTTTCTCCCGGGCCTTGATGTCTGCGGCGACTTCAGCAGGCATGTCGTGGGGGGGAATGTTCACCTTCATTTCGACTTTGAACAGCATGTGCTTTCCTCCGTTTACTGAATCGTTTTCGGCTCAGGCCTTGCGGCGATAGCGGGCCAGCTTGTCTTCATCGATTTCCACGCCCAGGCCCGGGCCCTGCGGCAGGTCGACGCCGTTGTTGTGGAAATTCAGTGGCGTGACCACGATGTCGTCTTTCATCAACAGCGGGCCGAACATCTCGGTGCCCCCCCAGCGCAGGTTTCCAGAGTGGACCAGGCATGCAGGGAGGCGGCGGTGCCGATGGTGCCTTCCAGCAGTGTGCCGCCGTACAGGCCGATACCGGCAGCCTGGGCCACCGCGGCCTGCTTCAGTGCCTGAACCGGGCCACCGGCCTTGGCGATTTTCATGGCCACAGCACCGGCGAAACCGGCGGCGGCCAGGTTGTACAGGTCTTTGGCATCGGCCACGGCCTCGTCGGCCAGAATGGGCAGATGGAATTTTTCGGACAGGCGCACCAGCGCAGCGTGATCCTTCATGGGCGTTGGCTGCTCCACCAGATCGATACCAGCCGCCTGCAATTCGGCCATGCCTTTAGCGGCCGTCGCTTCGTCCCAGGCCTGATTGACATCCACGCGGACACTGGCGCTGTCACCCACGGCTTCTTTAATCGCCGCCACATGACGCACGTCTTCCATCACCGGACGGGAACCGATCTTGAGCTTGAAGTCACAGTGACGACGGGTTTCGATCAGGCCCAGGGCCTCTTCGATATCTTTGGCGGTATTGCCACTGGCCAGGGTCCAGAGCACCGGAATGTGCTGATGCAGGGCGCCGCCGAGCAGGTCTGACACCGGCCGGTTCAATCGCTTGCCCTGCAGGTCCAGCAACGCGGTCTCAATGGCAGACTTGGCCAGGTTGTTGCCACGGGTGGAGCGGTCTAACATTACCCTCAGGGTATTGATGTTGCCGGCTGGCTGATTAATCAGTTGCGGTTTGAAATAGGTATCAATGGTAAGCTTTACACTTTCGGGGGGGCTTTCCGGGCCGTAGGCCAGGCCACCGATGGTGGTTGCCTCGCCAAGGCCTTCCAGGCCATCAGAATCCTCCACGCGCACAATCACCATGGTCTGAACCCCCCCCATGGTTGTCATGGATAGCTTGTGCGGACGAATGGTCGGGATATCGACCAGGATCGCCTCGATGGACTGAATGGTGGCTGACATGGCTGCTCCGAATCGCAAGGTAAAAATCCTGTGATTCGAACAGTACGAAGTTTCATCAGTGTGAACCAATATTGATTAAGTAATAACCGATACCCTGGAGGTATGGATGGAGCTGAGACACTTGCGGTACTTCGTCGCAGTGGCCGAAGCCGGCAACCTGACCCGCGCTGCCGAAAAATTGTTTATTGCCCAACCGCCCCCCTGACCCGGGCCATTAAACAACTCGAAGAAGAAGTGGGCGTGGAATTGTTCATTCGCAAGCCCCCCCGTGGGCTGGAGCTGACCACCGGGGGGGGTGAATACTTTCTGGAACAGGCCAAGCAGGTGCTGGACAAGGTCAACGCCACCGTTGACGACACCCGCCGGATTGCGCGGCATCGGAAAACCCTGTTCTCCATCGGCTTCGTGCCCTCGGTGTTCTACGGTCAGTTGCCGCTGATGGTGCGCCGGCTGCGGCAGAACAAGAACCTGGAAATCGTGTTGCACGAACTGAAAACCCGGGAACAGGTGGAAGCCCTGAAAGCCGGCAAGATCGATATCGGCTTTGGCCGCCTGAACATTCAGGACCTGGACATAGAACAGGAACTTCTCTTCGACGAACCGATGATTGCCGCAGTACCCGCCAACCATCCGCTCACCCGGCACCCACCGTCCATGAAGGAGCTCTCAGAGGTACCCATGATCACCTTTCCAGCGGGTGCCGGGCCGAACTTTTCAGACATTACCCAGGGCCTGTTTCACCGCCGCGGCCTGAGAGTGAATGTGATACAACAGGTCAATGATGTGCAGACGGCGCTGTCTCTGGTGGCCTCTGACATGGGCTTCACCCTGGTGCCAGAGCAGGTGCGCCGCCTGCAACGGGAAGGTGTGGATTACATGCCATTGGAAGACGACAACATCACCACGCCGGTAATCGCTTCCCGTCGCCGGGGGGGCGAAAACCCGAATGCGGTCATGCGCCTGACCAACACCATTCTGGCGGAACTGGTGGAGAACCGGCTGACCGGCCGTTACCCGTAATCAGCGAGCCGTCTGCCGAACCTTGTCGGCCACCAACTGCAGCCTGGGCAAATAGGTATTGAGCAGGGTATCCATATCGACACGGGCCGCGTTGGTACTGATATTCAACGCACCCAACAGTTCTCCGCTGGCGGTAAACACAGGCACCGCCACCGATCTCAGGCCCAGATCCAGTTCCTGATCCACAATGGCATAGCCCTGCTCGCGCACCTTGCTGATTTCTTCACGCAAAGCGTTCCTGTCCGTCAGCGACGACGAGGTGTAGCGTTCAAGCCTGATCCGTTCAAGACAGGCTTCAAGCTCCGGTTCCGGTAACTGCGCCAGCAATACCCGCCCCCCCATAGAGGTATAGGCCGCTGGCAGTCGGGTACCCACCGACAGTGTAATCGCCATCAGCCGGTGGCGCGCGGCCGAACGCACGACATACACCACCTCATCGCCATCCAGCACCGCCAGCGAAGACGACTCTCCCAGCTCCGCCGTGATGTCTTCCAGGTACTGCTGGATCACCGCCTGGTACTGATTGGAGGCCTGATAGGCATAACCCAGCTGCAGTACCCGGGGGGCGTCAACTCGAACTGCCGGCCGCTACGCTTCACAAATCCCAGAGCGTGGAGGGTCAGCAAAAACCGTCTGGCCTTGGCGCGATCCATATCCGTACGCGCCGCCACTTCGCTCAGGGTCATTCTGGGGGGGTGGTCTGCGTCAAATGCCTGCAGCACCTCCAACCCCCCCGAGGCCAGCGCTCCAACATAATCCCGGTCCCCCCCCGCTTCAGTATCGATTCGTCCATTCCGGCTCCTTCGCCCTGCAAAGCTCGATATCCGAGCATGGTAACAGCTGGTTCGCACTCCGAACATCCGTGCATTTTGCCAACTGGTGAAAATTCGTACTTGACGACCCAAAACCAATCGCGCCATTATGTTCGCATATTAAACTTATGTTCGTGTTCCGAACTAATCACAGAAGTGACACAGGAGGCACTGCGATGGCCGAGTTTCTTCCCCCCCTCAAGGAAGCGGTGAGCAAATACATCAACAACGGTGACACCGTGGCGATGGAAGCTTCACTCATCTGATCCCGTTTGCTGCGGGCCACGAAATCATCCGCCAGGAAAGCGCGATCTGACTCTGATCCGCATGACCCCCCCGGACCTGGTTTACGACCAGATGATCGGCGCCGGCTGCGCGAAAAAGCTGATTTTTTCCTGGGGGGGCGGCAACCCCCCCGGCGTGGGTTCCCTGCATCGACTGCGTGACGCGGTGGAAAAAGGCTGGCCTAACAAGTTGGAGATCCTGGAGCACAGCCACGCCGCCATGGCCAACGCCTATGAAGCCGGAGCGGCCGGCCTGCCGCTGGCCGTCTTGCGCGGCTATGTGGGGGGGAGCGACCTGCCCAAGGTGAATGACCAGATCAAGTTCATCGAATGCCCGTTCACCGGAGAGCGCCTGGCAGCGATACCCTCCATTCGCCCGGATGTAGCGGTAATCCACGCCCAGCGGGCTGATCGCAAGGGCAACGTGCTGATTGAAGGCATTGTTGGCATTCAGAAAGAGGTCGTCCTGGCCGCCAGGCGCAGCATCGTCACCGTTGAGGAAATCGTGGACGACCTGGGCGCGTCGGTAAATGCCTGCGTGCTCCCGTCCTGGGCGATCACCGCCATTGCCGAGGCCCCCCCCAAGGCGCCAAGCCGTCCTATGCCCTGGGCTACTACGACCGTGACAACGCTTTCTACAAGGACTGGGACGGCATCGCCCGCGACCGCGAGACCTTCCAGGCCTGGCTGAAAGAGAACGTTTTCGAGAAAGGAGCTGCGTGATGAGCCTTGAATTTACCGCTTCCGAAATGATGAGCGTCACCGCTGCCCGGGCGCTGACCAACGACATGACCTGCTTTGTGGGTATCGGCCTGCCCAGCGAGGCCGCCAACCTGGCGCGCCTGACCCACGCCCCCCCGGATGTCACATTGATCTACGAATCCGGCACCTTGCAGACCAAGCCGGACGTGCTGCCTTTATCCATCGGCGACGGCGAGCTGTGCGAATCAGCCCTGACCACCGTCTCCGTACCTGAAATGTTCCGCTACTGGCTGCAGGGCGGCCATATCAGCGTCGGCTTCCTGGGCACCGCACAGATCGACCGCTACGCCAACCTGAACACCACTCTGATCGGCGACTACCGCGAGCCCAGGATTCGCCTGCCCGGTGGCGGTGGCGCCCCCCCGGAGATTGCCACTAACGCCAAGGAAGTGTTCATTACCGTGAAGCACTCCAGGCGCACCTTCGTGAAGGACGTGGACTTCGTGACCACCGTCGGCTTCGGCCGTGACGGCAAGGCCCGGGACAAGGTACCGAACATCGGCCGCGGCCCCCCCACCGTGGTGATCACCGACTTGTGCATCCTCAAGCCGGATCCGGAGACCAAGGAGCTGGTGGTCACCTCCCTGCACCCGAATGTGACCCGGGAAGACGTGATCGAGGCCACCGGCTGGGAAATCCGCTTCGCGGACCAGCTGGAAACCACCCCCCCGGCACCAACTGCCGAAGAACTGGAAGTACTGCGAGACCTGAAAGCTCGCACCAATGCTCATCACGCTTCAACTCAATCTGGCCAACAGTAAGGTGCACCATGACTGACGTATTTCTTTGCCACCCCCCCCGCCGTTCCGCCATCGGCCGCTTTGGCGGCACCCTGGCCAGCGTGCGCCCGGACGACCTGGCGGCGCATATCTTCAAGGCCGTGCTTGAGCAGCTCCGGAACTGGACCCCCCCGTCGCCATCGACGAAGTGATGATGGGCAGTGCCAACCAGGCCGGTGAAGATAACCGCAACGTCGCCCGCATGTCGGCGTTGCTCGCAGGCCTGCCCACCTCCGTACCCGGCACCACCCTGAACCGGCTGTGCGGTTCCGGCATGGACGCCGTGGGCACCGCCTTCCGCGCCATCCGCGCCGGTGAAATGGAGCTGGTATTGGCCGGTGGCGTGGAGTCCATGTCCCGTGCTCCGTACGTGATGGGGGGGAAGGCTGACAGCGCCTTTTCCCGCGGCCAGAAAATCGAAGACACCACCATCGGCTGGCGCTTCGTGAACCCGCTGATGAAAAAAAACAGTACGGTGTGGACTCCATGCCCGAGACGGCGGAGAACGTGGCCGAACAGTACAACATCTCCCGCGAAGATCAGGATCTGTTCGCGTTCCGCTCCCAACAGAAGACCGCCCGGGCACAGCAGGAAGGCGTCTTTGCCGAAGAGATCGTGCCGGTATCTATTCCACGCCGCAAGCAAGACCCGCTGGTGTTTGACACCGACGAGCATCCCCCCCGCGCCAGCACCCTTGAAAAACTCGCCGCCTTGCCCGCGCCGTTCCGGGAGAACGGCAGTGTGACCGCCGGCAACGCCTCTGGCGTCAACGACGGCGCCGCCGCCATGCTGGTCGCCAGCGAAGCCGCGGTTAAGCAGCATGGCCTCAAGCCCATGGCCAAAATCCTGGGCATGGCCACGGCCGGTGTGGAACCACGCATCATGGGCATTGGCCCGGTACCGGCGGTTCAGAAGCTGCTGAAGAAGCAGGGCATCAGCCTGAATGACATCGACGTGATCGAGCTCAACGAAGCTTTTGCCGCCCAGGGCCTGGCCGTGCTGCGTGAACTGGGCATTGCCGATGACGACCCCCCCCGGGTAAACCCGAACGGCGGCGCCATCGCCCTTGGCCACCCGCTGGGCATGTCTGGCGCGCGCCTGCTGCAGACTGCGGCGCACCAGCTGCAGCGCACCGGTGGTCGCTATGCCCTGTGCACCATGTGTGTGGGTGTGGGTCAGGGTATTGCTACACTGATCGAACGGGTCTGACCGGGCCCGGTTTGAGGAGATATCATGGCATTTCTGAATTACAACAACCGCACCATTTGCTATCGCCTGCTCGGTCATTGCGAAAAGCCATTGTTGGTGCTGGCGCACCCTCTGGGCATGACCCAGGGGGGGGTGTGGGACGACATACTCCCGACACTGCTTGAGCGTTTCCGCGTACTGACCTGGGATCTGCCGGGCCATGGCGCCAGCGCTGCCTGGCCGCAATCCGCCGGCGACATCACCCCCCCGGAAGACCTGGCCCAGGAAGCCCTGGTTCTGGCAAAAGAGGCGGGCAGCACCCGTTTTCATTTTGCCGGAACGTCCATAGGCGGCGTTATCGGCCAGCAGCTGGTTGCCGAGCACAGTGACCGGCTGATTTCCGCGGTTCTCACCAACACCGGCGCCATCATTGGCACACCGGAAGCCTGGGGGGGGCAACGCGCTGCCAATGTTCGGGAGGAAGGCCTGGCAGCCATGGCCGGAGAGATCGTGCCCCCCCGCTGGTTCGGACCGAACGCCAGCCAGGAACAGCCGGCGCTGCTGGACGGCTGGAAAGTCATCATGGGGGGGCGGGGGGGCGACACCAACAGCTATGCCTGTTGTGCGAAATGCTGGGTAAAGCCGACTTCCGGGAGAGGCTACGAGGCCACAAGGTACCGTTACTGCTGATTGGTGGTTCAGAGGATCTGGCAACACCGCCGGAGTCCCTGAAAGCACTGGCACAGTTCAGCGGCGCGCCAGAGCCGGTTATTCTGGACGGTATCGGGCACGTGCCTTCCGTTGAATGCCCTCTGATTCTCGCCTCGCAACTCCTGCAAAGCCTGGATTAACCGGGGGGGGCGGGCGAACGCCCGCTCCCCCCCGGGAACTCTGGTTCACTTCTGTCCCGTGCCAGGTCAGAAGTGAATCACCGACCGGATGCTCTTGCCCTCGTGCATCAGGTCAAACGCCTTGTTGATGTCTTCCAGCTTCATTTCGTGGGTGATAAACACATCCAGCGGGATCTCACCTTTCTCGGCTTTTTCCACATAGGATGGCAGCTCGGTACGGCCTTTCACGCCACCAAAGGCGGAACCGCGCCAGACCCGGCCGGTTACCAACTGGAACGGGCGGGTACTGATTTCTTCACCAGCACCGGCCACACCGATGATGGTGCTTTCACCCCCCCATCCTTGTGACAGGCTTCCAGCGCCGCACGCATCAGCTTCACGCTGCCCACACACTCGAAGGTATAGTCGGCGCCACCATCGGTCATCTCGATGATGACTTCCTGGAGCGGCTTGTCGTAGTCGTTGGGGGGGTTGACCACATCGGTGGCGCCCAGCTGCTTGGCGATGTCGAACTTGCCAGGGTTGATATCAATCGCAATGATGCGCCCGGCCTTGGCCATAGTCGCGCCGATGATGGCTGCCAGGCCGATGCCGCCCAGGCCAAAGATGGCGACCGTGGCGCCTTCTTCAACCTTGGCAGTGTTAAGCACCGCGCCAATCCCGGTGGTTACACCACAGCCCAGCAGGCACACCTTGTCGAGCGGGGGGGCTTCCTTAGGGATTTTGGCCAGGGAGATTTCCGGCAGCACGGTGTATTCGGAGAAGGTGGAACAGCCCATGTAGTGATACAGCGGCTGGCCCTTGTAGGAGAATCGCGAGGTGCCGTCCGGCATCACACCCTTGCCCTGGGTTTCGCGCACGGCGCCACACAGATTGGTCTTACCGGAGGTGCAGAACTTGCACTTGCCGCATTCGGCGGTGTACAGCGGAATCACGTGGTCACCCACTTCCAGGCCGGTTACGCCCGGGCCCACGGCTTCAACAATGCCGCCGCCCTCGTGGCCGAGAATGGTCGGAAACAGGCCTTCGGGATCGGCGCCGGACAAAGTGTAAGCATCGGTATGGCACACGCCGGTGGCCACAATCTTCACCAGCACTTCGCCTTCTTTGGGCGGCGCCACATCCACTTCCACAATTTCCAGCGGTTTGTTGGCCTCAAACGCCACAGCTGCGCGGGATTTGATCACGTTCACTCTCCTGTTGTCCGGTTCGGTCGGCCAGCGCCGACATTGATACTGTTCACAACTCTAGCACGGCCCGGTCTTCCGGGCCTTACCGTCCGATGTCATCAATGGCGGCCAGCACCGCCCTGGCGCCATCGCGGATTTCGGCGATCACCGCCTCGGCATCCTCGGATTGCCGGCGTCCTTTGATCGCCACATCCAGAACCTCGGCAATCTGGGTTTCCACGCCACCAGACAGCTCCAGAATGGTGTGAATCACATCGGCAATTTCATCGGTGGCGGTGCCGGTTCTGGCCGCCAGCTTGCGTACTTCATCGGCCACCACGGCAAAGCCGCGACCATGCTCTCCGGCGCGGGCAGCTCGATGGCCGCGTTCAACGCCAGCAGGTTGGTCTGGTCGGCAACGCCGGCAATGGTATCGACCATTTTCTCGATGCTTTGCGACCGCTCATTCAGGTCGGCAATCAGGCCCGGGCTTTATCCACGCCCGCTTCAATGCGTTCGGCGGTGGTTTTCGACTGTCGAAGCGCCTCATCCGCCCTGCCGATGATGTTGGCGGTCTGGGTGGCAGTGGATGACGCCACCGCTGCCGCATCCTGGGTCTGTAGTGCCTTTTCCACCCGCTCGGTGATGTCACTGGCAAACTTGATCACTTTGATGACACGTCCACGCTCATCCAGTATCGGGTTGTAGCTGGCTTCCAGCCACAGATCACTGCCATCTGAGCGCAGGCGGTGAAAACGACCACTGCGGAACTGGCCACCGGCAAGCCCCCCCTTCCAGAAATCGGGATTGTCCCGGTAAAAACCGGGATCACAGAACATCCGGTGGTGCTTGCCCTCAACCTGGCTCAGACGGTAACCGGTCGCGGCAAGGAAATTGGCATTGGCGGTGATGATGGTACCGTCCGGCTCGAACTCGATGATCGCCATTGAGCGGTCGACGGACTCAAAGACCGCCTGCTGGTCCCGCAAGTGCTCCTGTTTCTCAGTGACATCCGAGGCAATTTTCATGACCCGCTGAACCCGGCCATCATCCCCCCGTGCACCGGAAAATAGGTTGCCTCCAGCCAGAGTTGACGGCCATCCTTTCGCCGGCGCAGGAAGGTATCCGTCTGCGCCTGGCCGGCCCGGAGCGAATCCCAGAACTTCCGGTATTCCGCCGAGTTTGCCACTTCACGATCACAGAACAGGCTGTGGTGTTTTCCCACCACCTCATCCCGGCGGTAGCCACCACCTCAAGGAAACGGTCGTTTACATCCACGATCAACCCGTCCGTGGTAAATTCAATCGTCGCCACCGCGTGGCGGATAGCGCTGTACACAGCCTGGCATTGGCTGGCACGGGCCTGGCAATCGGCCATGTCTTGCTTTTTCTTTCGGGTCAGGAACATCGTCGTTTACTCTTGCACAGGTCAAAAAGCCACGGACATCCTGTTCTGTGGGTTAGAAGCTCGTTTTGGGCGGCACGTTCCGGAGAATCGTTCTCGCACCGACACGCATATGAATGCGTGCATTATTCAGGGAAACCAAATCCGCACGCAGACGTAAAAATCCGTACAGTCAGTCGTATTCAGAGGGGGGGCATTTACGTTGCATACACTTTACTGGTTTACCCGCGACCTTCGTTTGCACGACAACCCGGCCTTGCTGGCCGCGGCCCGTTCAGACATGCTGTTGTGTGTCTTTGTCGTAGACCCGCGCTGGTTTACCGGTGACCGGTTTCAGTGCCGTGCACTGGGTGATCATCGTTGGCGCTTCCTGTGGCAAAGTCTGATGGCACTGGAACGGAGCCTGCGGCCCCCCCTGGGGGGGCAACGACTTCATATCGCCTGGGGGGGCGAACCGGAAATCGTTCTGCCAGAGCTGGCCCGTGAGCACGGCGTGCAGCGTTTGATCCGCTCACGCCTACCCGGCACCGAAGAAGCCGCGCAGTGGCAGGCCCTCAAAACCCGCCTGCCGGAAGTGACGTTTCAGCAGTTCGAAACCCTGGGCATGTTTGCGGAAGGCCAGCTTCCCATGGAACTGGCAGAGCTGCCCGATACCTTCTCGCAATTCCGCAAGCAGGTGGAGAAAGCTGAGCAACCGGACCACACCCTCAGGATTCGAACTGTCAGCGCACTGCCACCACCCCCCCCGGGATTCCCCCCCGAAGATAACCGGGGGGGCCAGTGCCCGCCGATACCGGAACCGATACATCGGTCACCATTCACCGGCGGTGAGGAAGCCGGCCTGGCACAGCTGCAAGCCTTCGTATTCGGACAACATCGCATTGCCAACTACAAGGAAACCCGCAATGCGCTGGACGACTGGGGGGCTCATCCTCCAAGTTCTCCCCCCCCTGGCTGGCGAACGGCTGCCTGTCAGTGCGGGAGGTGGTTGCCGCCATCGAACAATACGAACGTCAGCACACCCGTAACGATTCGACCTACTGGCTCTGGTTTGAGCTGCTCTGGCGCGAGTATTTCTACTGGTATGCCCTTAAACACGGGAGGCGGTTGTTTAGCCGCGATGGCGTGCAACGTAAACGCCGCCCGGTGACCTTCTATGGCCATCGATTCAAGGCCTGGTGCGAGGGCAATACCCAGTATTCGATAGTCAACGCGGCCATGAATCAGTTACGGGAAACCGGCTACATCAGTAATCGCGCACGCCAACTGGTGGCCAGCTGCCTGATCAATGAATTGGAACTGGACTGGCGTTACGGTGCTGCCTGGTTCGAACAGCAACTGGTGGATTACGACGTGGCCAGTAACTACGGAAACTGGCAGTATCTGGCCGGCGTCGGCGCGATCCCCCCCGCGGGCTTCGGCAGTTCAATCTGGACAAGCAGGCGCAACAGTACGATCCTGAGGGAGCCTTCGTACATCGTTGGCAGGGAGAGGCTCAACAACCAGTGGGCCTGCATACCGTAGACGCAGCAGACTGGCCAATATCATGACAATACCTGTTAGCCAACCAGAGAGAGTACTGGCCCGGATTCTGGATACCAGCCAGCCAGACACCCTTCTGTATTGCGGCGACACCGCCAGCCGGGTCAGCGAGGTGTGGCACGGGCAACGGAAAGCCGTTCGCTTGCTGGCGCTGGACACCGCGGACCCGAACGCCCGACTGCCACTGGATTCCGTGCCCGACCTGGCCATCATCACAGACACTCTGGAACACCTCCCCCCTACGAAGAAGGGGGGGCGCTTTTACTGGGCCAGTTACGCAACTATGGCACCCACCAGATTGCGGTACTGGTGCCCCCCCAAACCACAGACTGGGGGGGTTTTACCGACTTCATCGCCCTGGGCTTTCAGCGTCACGCCGATATCGAAAGCGAGAACGGCGCACTCACGCTCTATACCTACAATCTGGATACTTACAATCATAAACGGGCCTGGAACAATCCCGATAACTGGGCCAATCCGGAAATGTGGGGGGGAAAAGCGTGGTGGTAGATACAAATTCGAAATCCTTGAAGCCCAGTATAATCCGAATCGGTACCCGTTACCGCGCGAGCCGGCTCGATGGGCCCTATGATGCGGTAGTGATCGGCTCCGGTATCGGCGGTCTGACCACTGCCGCCTGCCTGTCCAAAGCCGGCTACAAAGTACTGGTGTTGGAACAGCATTACACCGCTGGCGGTTACACCCACAGCTACGCCCGCAATGGCTACGAGTGGGATGTGGGCGTGCACTACATAGGCGACATGGGCGCGCGCCACACCCTCGGCCGCCGGCTGTTCGATTACATCACCGACGGCAAGCTCGAATGGGCACCGATGGATGAAAACTACGACCGGTTCTTTCTGGGCGACAAAGTGGTCAACCTCAGGGCCGGCAAGGAAGGCCTGAGGCACTCGCTACTGGCGTCCTTCCCGGACGAAGAAGAGGCCATCGACCGTTACCTGGCACTGCTCGGCAAAGTGCCGATGGCATGCAATGGTATACCCTGTCCAAACTCTCGCCCGCGCTGGCTGCGCCACTGGTTTCCAGAGGGTTGAAAACAGTACTGCCGGACTGTTTCAACCGCACCACCTATGACGTATTGCGGGAACTCACCGCCAACGAAGAGCTGATTGGCGCCATTACCGGTCAGTGGGGGGGCGATTGCGGGGGGGTAACCCCCCCGAAACAGTCGAGCTTCATGGTGCACGCGCTCATTGCCAAGCATTACCTGTACGGTGGTTTCTACCCGGTAGGCGGTGCCTCGGAAATTGCCAAAACCATCATCCCGGTGATTCAGTCCGGCGGTGGTGACGTGCTCACCTACGCCGACGTGAGAGAGATCCTGGTCGAAAAGGGCAAAGCCGTGGGTGTGCGCATGGCAGATGGCCATGATATCCGGTCACCGCTGGTAATCAGCAACGCCGGTGTGATCAATACTTTCGAACGGCTTTTACCCGAGTCTGCCGCAGACAGCATTGGCTATCCTGCAGCCGGGAACACATCAAACCCTCGATGCCCCCCATATCGGCCTGTATATAGGCCTGAAAGGCACGCCCGACCAGCTCGGCTTGCCGCGCACCAACTTCTGGATTTATCCGAGCGCCGACCACGATGGCAACGTGGAGCAATTCCTGAAAGATCCCCCCCGGAACACATCTTTCCCGGTAGTCTACATCTCGTTCCCGGCAGCCAAAGACCCGGACTACCAGAACCGCTGGCCCGGAACCTCCACCATCGAGATTGTGGCGCCCACCACCTGGGAAATGTTCGAGCCGTGGCAGGGCTCCACCTGGGGGGGCAAACGGGGGGGCGAGGATTATGAGGCTCTGAAGGCTCGGATCACCGAGCAGCTTCTGGAAGTCATGTACGAAAAACTGCCCCCCAGCTTCGAGGCAAAGTAGACTATGTGGAAACCTCCACACCACTGTCGACCGCCTGGTTCTGCCGCTATGAGCAGGGTGAGCTGTACGGCCTGGACCACACGCCAGAACGTTTCGAGCAACGCTGGCTGAGGCCGAAAACCGACATCCCCCCCGGACTGTACCTGACCGGGCAGGATATTCTTACCTGTGGCGTAGTCGGGGGGGCAATGATCGGCGGGCTGGTCACAACCCTGGCCGTTCGCGGCCTGAAAGGCGCGGGGGGGTTGGCCAAGCGCATTTTCGTGGGTTAAGCGTGGCCAGAGCACTGTGTACCCGCTGCGGCCTGCACCCGAACACCTGCGTATGCGAGGTTTGCGAGCAGGTCGACAACCGCCATCGCGTCATCATTTTGCAACACCCGTCAGAAGTCGGTCACAGCAAGGGTACGGTGCGAGTACTTCAGCAGTGCCTGACCCGGGTGGAAGTACTGGTTGGCGAGAGCCTGTCTCCTTTTCCCAACAAGCTTGGAGCGCCTGTTAACCGGAACCCGCACCGGACTGTTGTTTCCATGTGCTGACAGTCAGCCCGTGGAGAGCAACGCGGCAGGCCAGATCGACCAGTGGCTGGTTCTGGATGGCACCTGGCGTAAAGCCGCGAAAATCCTGCACCTGAACCCGCAGCTCCGGCAGTTGCCCTGCTTTCATTTCGCTGATCCACCGGCTTCGCGTTACCGTATCCGAAAGGCCCCCCCAAAGGCCGGGCAACTCTCAACCGCAGAAGCCGTCGCCTACCTTTTTACATTGACCGAGCCGGCCACAGATACCGAGCCATTACTCAGAGCTCAGGACGTACTGATTCGAAAACGGCTGGCCTTCGTTCCGGACCACCACAAAACCAAAGACCATGAAGCGCTCGATCCTGAACTCCCAGGAAGTCTCACGAATTATTGAAATGGCCTGGGAAGGTGACGAACCAGCACGATTTCGTTATGTTGAGGCAATCGCTGAGCAAAGTGGTGACAATGTATGGCATGGATCTCAGATAAAACAGCGGCAAACGAGTTGAGAGAGCAAAGTGCCAAGGTTCACAGAGGCGACCTTGAGGCCCTGCTTGAACGACAAAAAGCCGTTGAAGAGAAAGTCAAAAACAGCGGCAGGCTGAATCGTTTCTCTACCGATATCAAGCTGATGTTCTCGCTGATTCGCGATTACTGGTACGGCCACTACCGGGCCATACCCTGGAAGTCCGTCGCTGCGGTAGCGGGAGCGTTGCTGTACGTGCTGAATCCGCTGGACCTGATTCCGGATCTGATCTTCGGCTTCGGCCTGGTTGATGATGCCGGTGTGGTTGCCTTGTGCCTTAAACTGGTCGAATCCGATCTGCACCGCTACGCTGCATGGAAGGAGCTTCACTCATCATAGGATGAGGGACCAACCGGGCATTGATTAATAATCAACCAGGGAGTATTCTCCCACCCCCCCCTTAATCGTCACCTGCACAGTTCTGGAGTTACTGTGGATTTCGCCACCCTTATCGGCCTCGTCGGCGCCATTCTTCTGATTTCTTCGGCCATTATCCTGGGCGCATCGCCAGGCATGTTCATCAATCCGCCATCCCTGCTGATTGTGATCGGCGGTACCTTGCTGGTGGTTCTGGCCAAATTCAGTCTTGCCCAGTTTTTTGATGCCTTCAAGGTGGCAGCCCGAGCGTTCAAATTCAAACTGCCCGAAACTCAGGCCAGCATTGAAGAACTGGTGGAGATTGCCAGCATCGCTCGAAAAGAGGGCGTTCTTGGTATCGAAGGGAGGGAGGTCAGCAGCCCTTTCCTGGGCCAGGGTATTCAGATGCTGGTGGATGGACAGGACGGCAACACCATCAAGCAGCTCCTCAACAAGGAACGCCTGATGACACTGGAACACAACCGGTCGGGCGCGAAAGTGTTCACCGCCATGGCAGATGTGGCTCCGGCCATGGGTATGATTGGCACGCTGATTGGCCTGGTGCAGATGCTGTCCAACATGGAAGATCCCAAGTCTATCGGGCCGGCCATGGCCGTAGCCCTGCTGACCACGCTCTACGGCGCCATGATCGCCACAATGATCGCTACCCCCCCCATTGCCGACAAGCTGTCCCTGCGCATGACGGAGGAGGCCCGCATGCAATCGCTCTATATTGATGCCCTCGTCGCCATCCAGGAAGGCACCAACCCGCGCATTATCGAGCAGATGCTGTCCAGCTATCTTTCGCCCAAAGAGCGGGCCAGAAACGGCGATGCGGAAACGGCAGGCGGTTAAACATGGATGATTTGCCAGAAGAGGAAAAGCCCGGGATTCCTGCGTGGGTTGTCACATTTGCCGACCTGATGTCGCTGCTGATGTGCTTTTTCGTATTGCTCCTGTCGTTTTCGGAAATCGACGCCCAGAAGTTCAAACAGATCGCCGGTGAACTCTCCAAGGCCTTCGGGGGGGTGCAGCGGGAAGTGCCTGCGCTTGAGATCCCTCAGGGCACCAGCCCGATCTTCGACAAGTTTTCGCCGGCGCCGCCAGAGCCACTGTGGTCAATGAAGTCAAACAGACCACCACCGACGTACAGCCCGAAATCCAGACTCTGAAAAGCCCCCCCGAAGAGAAAGCCATTGAGGAATCCATCCAGAAACAGATGGACGCCAACATGGCCCGGATTCTTGAAGTGCTGGAACCGGCTATTATGGATGGCCGGATCAACGTCTCGGAAGATCAGCGCCGCATCATCATTCGCATTGAGGAGAAGGGCTCGTTTGCCTCAGGTTCAGCCCAACTGACCTGGGAATTCGAAGGCCTGCTTCTGGATATGGCGGAGGTTCTGGCCGACATGCCCGGCGACCTCGCCATTGAAGGCCATACCGATAACGTGCCCATCCGCACCGAACGTTTCTACAGTAACTGGGACCTGTCCGCAGCCCGTGCCGCCGCGGTGGCTAATGTTCTGCTGGCTCGGGAGCAGGTGACTCCGGACCGCATCCGGGTGACCGGTCTGGCCGACACCGAACCACGGGTACCCAACACCTCGCCGGAAAACCGAGCCAAGAACCGGCGGGTTGAAATCGTTATCGATCTGTCAGAGCCCATGGAAGAGCAGGAACTGCGCCTTCGCGAGCTGATTCGTTCCGAAAGCGAGTCGCAGGAAGCCATTATTGGCATTGAGCCCGGTCGGGATACGCCCAGCGAGATTACCTGGTAGTAAAACCTTGCCTCGCGCCCTATCCAGATTGGTGCACAAGCCCTTGATGCGCACGCCTCTGGTGCACTTTGACGCAGATAAATACCTCCCTCGGCGCCCTCAGGTTCTCCAACCCCCCCCTGCAGTACTTGATATGCATTGTTTTGGAACAGCACTTGCTTAAGTCGCACCCCCCCAACAATGCACAACGGCTCATCAGAAGCCGCGTAATCAAAACACTCAGGAGAAAAACCCGTGGATATCACGAGTGCCGTACACACCCTGACCGAGAGCGCCAACACGCTCTTCATTCTGATTGGCGCCATTATGGTGCTGGCCATGCACGCCGGCTTTGCGTTCCTGGAAGTGGGCACAGTTCGCCACAAAAATCAGGTCAATGCCCTGGTTAAAATCATGACCGACTTCGGCATATCCGCAGTCGCCTATTTTTTCATCGGCTACTACATCGCCTATGGCGGGCACTTTCTCAATGGCGCCGCCGAACTCACCTCCGCCAACGGCTATGAACTGGTCAAATTTTTCTTCCTGATGACCTTCGCCGCGGCCATTCCGGCGATCGTTTCCGGCGGTATCGCAGAGCGTGCCCGCTTCTACCCCCCCATGCTGATTGCCTCGGGCCTGATCGTGGCCTTCGTCTATCCTTTCTTTGAGGGCCTGATCTGGAACGGGAACTTTGGTTTCCAGGCCTGGCTGGAGAACCAGTTTGGTGCGTCCTTCCATGATTTCGCCGGCTCCGTTGTGGTGCATGCTGTCGGTGGCTGGATTGCTCTCGCTGCGGTGCTGCTGCTCGGCGCCCGCACCGGTCGCTATCGCAACGGTCGGGTCGTGGCCTTTGCCCCCCCTTCCAACATTCCGTTTCTCGCCCTCGGCGCCTGGATTCTGACCGTGGGCTGGTTCGGTTTTAACGTCATGTCGGCCCAGACTCTGGACGGCATCAGTGGCCTGGTTGCGGTCAACAGCCTGATGGCCATGGTGGGGGGGGTATTCTGGTTTCCATGCTGCTCGGCCGCAAAGACCCTGGCTTCATTCACAACGGTCCGCTGGCCGGACTGGTGGCGGTGTGCGCCGGCTCAGACCTGATGCACCCCCCCGTCGGCGCTGATTACCGGGGGGGGCGTGGCCGGCGCCATCTTTGTCTACCTGTTCGAGTGGGCACAGGCGAAAATCGAGCGGCTGGATGATGTTCTGGGTGTCTGGCCCTTGCATGGCGTATGCGGTGTCTGGGGGGGCGCCATTGCCTGCGGTATCTTCGGCCAAGAAGCGCTCGGGGGGGGCCTGGGTGGCGTCAGCCTGATGTCGCAGATTATTGCTCGGTGGCCGGTGTGATCGTGGCCTTTGCCGGCGGGCTCATCGTTTACGGTGCCATCAAAACCATTAGCCGCCTGAGACTGACAGAGGAAGAAGAGTTCAACGGTGCCGACCTCAGCATTCACCGTATCGGTGCCAATGCCGTTGAGTGAGTTTCCGGGCCTTATTGTGCCTGGTAACCGGTAAGCTCCATGTAACCCACGCCGGAATGGCTTCCGGTGACGGAAACCGGGCTCTCCCAATACGGATAGAGCCCGGAATTCCGGTAACCCCCCCCTGCCGGCGCGGAGACCTCAAGGTTCACGTCGAAAGCCGGAAGGGTTATCTGCCAACGGCGCGGATAACCGGCTGGCTGGCCCACAGAGGTCAGCCCGATCTGTTCCGGCCCCCCCAGCGCCACCGGCTCGCCCGTGGCTGGAATCCAGGTACCCGAGCGGAACGCCTGTTGTGTTTCCCGCAACTGGAACAGCATCAGCTTGTCCCCCCCCGAATCCAGATGCAGGGCAAACCAGTCCCAGCCCTGCTGTCCGGCTTTGAGAAACTGGCTGCTCCACTCCCGGTCGAACCACCCAGTGCCCGCCACCGTCAACGTGTCACCCTCAAGGGTAACCGTTCCCTCAATTTTCAGATCTACCAGGCTGAAGTACATGGAGCCTTCGCCACTGGCGGATTTGGCGCTGAAACCGTCGTCACCATGAGCCACAGGATCACCTTGCGGCTGCAACAACAGATCGTAGGACCAGTGTTCTGTAGCGACCGACAGCCGCCAGCCAACGTGTCCGCTCGCTGGCCTCAGGTGCCAGTGATCCAGCCAGACTGAAAAGGGTTGGGCGGTGGCCCCCCCGGCATGCCCGACGTCACCCCCCCTGGCCAGCTTTTCGGCAAAGCGGTGCTGACCGCTGTAGCTCACCGCTGCGTGAGCCATCCAGGCAGCCTCCAGAGGCCAAAGTGCCGGCTTCGGCGGTTCGGATTCAACGGACCTCGGGGGGGTCAAGGCCTGCCGGAACTGCGTCCATTGCAGACCCAGCGGCCGCCGTTTTCGGTTTCCAGATTCGCGGTGAGATACCACCATTCAATGCGGTGCTGGGGGGGATGAGGGCCGAAATCGGCGGGGGGGAAGGACAGCCGGTCTCCGGGCCCGGGCTGCAGGAACTGAATCTCATGCTCAGATTCCGCCACACCGGCAAGGCCTGCGAATCCGCTCGGCTGTTCTGCTCGATCACAGGCGGTGAGTAGCAGCGCCAGAAGTACGATAACGAAACGATTCATCGTTCCCCCCCTCCCTGCAGCCCGTGTGCGGACTCCGGCGCCGAGGCCGGGCGACGCAGCTGCAGGCGCATCAGCAAGGCAATGCTGAGGCCGATGATCAGAGCCAACACGGCCAGCTCGATCCAGAACCCCCCCGGGTACACCGCCATCGGCAGTGACCAGCCAAAAGCCAGCGGATTGATGCGCTGGACCAGAATCCAGGTGAGCCACACGCCAAGTGGCAGTGCACAAACCAATACCGCAAAAATCAGAGCCAGGGAGACCCGGGTGAGCTGAGTCGCGGCCTGGCGTTGGGGGGGCATACCCCCCCAGACAATCAGCAGGCGAAAATACCAGGCGCGAGTAGAGAGAAAGACCCACACCATCAGCAACAACGCGGCGGCGGCCAGAATCAGCGTGAGGGTAGTCATGGCCCGGGTCAGCAAGAAGGTCTGATCAAAAACATCAGTGGCCAGGGTCCGGATGGCCTGGTTATCCCTCACGGTCAGCTGAGGGGGGGTATGCCAAAGCCGGGCCAGTTGCGCCTCAACCACTTTGATCTCTTCGATGCCCGCGCTTATCGACAGGCTTCGAAAGCGGGCTTCAAAGTCCTCGGGCAAGAGACTCGCCGGCACCAGCACCTCACCGGAGGGCCGCCCGTAATCCGGATAAACGGCCAGCACCGGAGCCTGTAACCGACGGGCGCCAAGCCTGACAATGAGACGGTCGCCTACTGCAAGCTGTTGCCTTCTGGCCAACTGCTCATTGACCATTAGCCCCCCCTCACCCCCCCGCGCCAACGTCTGCCAGGGCGTTTCTGTTTGCGCCAGCAGGCGCCAGTTTTGCACCAGGTGACTGACCGGCCCGAGCGCAAACACATCGACAGGCACCGGCTCCCTGCCTGATGCTGCCTGCACGCTGGCCCGCCCACGAATCACCTGATGCCACAATTCCGGGCTCACCAGCTCCGGCTTTGCCGCCAGCCAGCTTACGGCAGCGGTGATATCCGCCCCCCCTTGCGGTACTTCAATGTAGTAATCCGCTTCCAGCCGTTGCCCCCCCAGCCACTGATCAAAGGTGTCCTCGAACGTGGTTACCAGGGCATGAACCGCCAGCACCAGTGCCAAGGCAAACTGCAGGGCCACCAGCGGTAACGCCAGCCGACGCACCAGGACTGCGACTTCCTGTAGACGCCAGCGAATCAGCGGATCCCCCCCGGTGTTACGGGCCAGCCAGCGGACAACCCCCCCGGCAATCGCCAGCGGGGGGGCCAGCCAACCGGCAGCGAGAAAAACCAGTGCCACCGCCAGGAACAGCCAGATCAGAGTTGGTGCCCACAGAGATACTGCCAGCCCCCCCAGGGCCAGTAGCACCGCAAAAAATGCCGGTTGCACCCGAGTCAGGAGCGACCCCCCCGACGAGTCCCGAACGCCCGCCAGGCAAGCGGCCACGATCACCGCCACCATGGTCAGGGTTGCAGCCACCAGTCCTCCCCCCCTCCACCGGCATAGAGCGGACGGTCGAACAGGCCTTCCAGGGCCTGCCCAAAGCCATCTGCCAAAACCAGTGACAGCGCCCGCCCCCCAACCAAACCCCCCCGGGCAGTATGCACACCAACGCCAGCAGCAGGTTTTCCACCAGCAACAGTCGGCTGAGCTGGCTCCTGTTCACGCCATAGCGATACAGCAAAGCCAGGCTTTCCCGGCGTTGAGCCAGACCCAGAAGGAACACACTGCGCAACAACAACGAGGTAATCAGCAGGACCAGCACTCCGAGCGCATCCAGGTTGAGCAGAAAACTGTCACCCAGCTCTGCCGTGTCCGGCGCAACGGCGAATGCCTGATAGCGGTAGCCCGCCGGTGGTGGCGTCTGACCGTCGGCTTGCGACACCAGCAGAACCAGGCCGATGCTTCGGCTGAGGCCTGGGCGGCGGCTTCGCTGATATCGACGAAGGGCTTGCCATCGAGTTCGCCCTGCCAGGGTGCTGGCGTGTGTTCCGGCTCGGCAAAGCAATGGGCCGCCAGCGGATCAATGCCCACCAGCCGGCCGCGCCCCCCCGGTACCAGCACTTCCTGCCATGGCATCACGCACAGGCCCTGGCGTCGAAGGGTGACAAAGTCCTGCACCGAGACCGGCTGGCCGTCCTCACGCACCACTTGCTGGCGCTCGGCGACAGCGCTCTCGCTCTGTTCAAGGCTGGCCCTGGCCTGGCTGGTGAGGTGATGTATTCCAGTCCAGAGCGCGGTGGCAAGCAGGATCATGGCGGCCAGCGCGGCCAGCTGCAGGGGGGGGTGACGACGATAATGACTGAACAATGCGATGCGGGGGGGAGACATAGGTCTTCAGGGCCCGCCCTGGTGCCCGAGGTCCAACTGATGAAGGCAACGGGCTGCCAGGTCCGCATCGTGGGTAGCCAGCACTAGCCCACAACCATGGCGGGCCTGGAGTTCGAACAACTCATCGGCGACAGTCTCAGCCGTCCTCCGGTCCAGGCTACCGGTCGGCTCATCCGCCAGGATCAGTGCCGGCCGGGTAACAAATACCATGGCCAGCGCAGCCCGCTGGCGTTGGCCACCGGAAACCTGATCCGGATAACGCTGGCCCAGCTCACCAATGCCCAACCTCTGGAGCCAGTCGCCAGCGCTGGTGTCGTCCCGGCCAGCCAGGCGCGCTCGCAACCGGATATTATCCAGCAGGGACAGGGTCGGCATCAGGTTGGCATCCTGAAAGACCACGCCGAGTCGGCTCTGCCTCAATTCGCACCAGGTCCGCTCCAGGGCCTTGCCCGTTGGCGCGCCATCCCCCCCGGCCAAAGGCTGTCCCAACATCGCCAGCCGACCGGAACCGGGAGACTCCAGACCACAAAGAACATTCAGCAGCGTGCTTTTCCCGGAACCGGACGGGCCGGTGAGCGCCAGCGACTCGCCTCGCCCCCCCAGATGCACACTCAGTTCCCGCAACACGGTCACATGCTGGTCGCCGCTCTCGAACTGTTTACTCAGACCGGTGACACTGATCAGGTTATCGGCCATGTTTTCTCCCGGTATTCAGTCGGCAGCCCCCCCCAGAGGTTCTGCCGCACCGTTCCTGCGTTGGGCACGCCATTCCCGGAATTGCTCGACCCAGGACAACAGCGCTGGAATCACCAGCAGCACCAGGAAGGTGGACAGTCCCAAGCCAAAGGCAATCGACGTTGCCATGGGAATCAGGAACTGGGCCTGCAACGACGTTTCGAACAGCAGCGGTGTCAGCCCCCCCCGATGGTCGTCAAGGACGTCAGCAGCACCGCGCGAACCCGCTGCACGGCGGCCTCATTCAGGGCATCCGTGATGTCCAGCCCCCCCTTCTGCCGTTGCTGATTGTAGAAAGCCACCAGAATAATGGCGTTATTCACCACGATACCGGACAGGCCGAACAACCCAAACAGCGACAGTATGGTGAGCTGCAGCCCCCCCATGATCCAGTGGCCCAGGAGGGCACCGACCAGGGCAAAGGGAATAATCGCCATGACGATCAGGGGGGGCAGACTCCAGGATGCAAACACCCAGCCAGCACCACATACATCAGGCCAGGCCGATAAGCAGCCCCCCCGTTTGCATGTCCGCCATGGTTTCGCGTTGATCGGCCGAGCGGCCCTCAAAGCTGTAGCGCACACCGTGGCGACTGGCGATCTCCGGCAAAGGCCCGGACTGCAGGCTTTCAAGAATCTGGTCGGTGGTGGCAACCCGGGTATTCAGCGCCGAGGTGACCTCCACCGCAAGCTTCCCATCGGCATGGCGCAGGGCCTGGAATCCCTGGCGGTGATCCAGGTTCATCACCTGGGTCAGCGGTACAAAACGGCCATCGGGGGGGATGCGGATGGTCATGCGCTCCAGGGTGGAATATTGCTCCCGTTGCGCCCTCGGCAACTGCACCCGGACTTCCACCTCATCGCGACCATCCTGGTAGATCTGGGCGATCCGGCCATCAAATGCCGCCCGCAACTGTCGGCCCAGATCCACAGTGGTCAGCCCCCCCAGGGCCTCACCATAAGGGCTGACCTGATAGAGCAACTGTTCCCGGCCCCCCCAGGCATATCGTCTTCCACATCCAGCACGCCCGGCAGGGTATCCAGAGCCTGGGCCACTTCATCCGCTGCCCGCTTCAGGGCCTCTGCGTCATCACCGGTCAGTCGCACATTGACATCTCGCCCGGGCGGGCCGGCCTGGCGCTCATTGATGTTCAGGGCATCGAGTCCGGCCGGCAGCGTCATACGGCTGCGCCATTCCCGAA
>JDSH01000121.1_pt1 | contig 25266 bp, 30 predicted proteins | sample 199451 | NCBI WGS metagenome assembly JDSH01 (sample SAMN02584198, study PRJNA231836) | bioreactor metagenome | isolation source: continuous culture bioreactor electron acceptor NO2- transfer2 day 38 after... | place: Germany: Bremen | reverse complement strand
AGTGGTATTGGCCGGCGACGTTGTGGAACATGAGAAGACTTGGCTCTCAGTCTATGGTCCATTACTTTCTGGGCTGGAAAAACTCAAGGATGCCGGAATTCAGGTTGTCGGAGTAGGGGGGGGAAACCATGACTGGTCCGTCTTTCCCCCCCGGTTGGCCGAAGAGAGTGATGCGATCAAGATCCTTGGACTGAAAGGAATGTGGGAATCATATGATATCAAAGATGTTCGTTTTATCGGATGGTCTTTTCCCAGTTCACATGAAGAGCAATCCCCCCCTCTTTCCTCCTTCAATGCATCACTGGTTGATAATTCAAAGCTTTCCCTTGGTCTATTGCATGCTGACTGGACTCAGCAGTACTCCAAATATGCTCCCATAGACGAACATGCATTGTTGAAAACCGGTATTCCTCTCTGGATGCTTGGGCATATCCATAGAGGAGGAAGACTGGGCACTTCCTCTGCCTACTATTGTGGCTCCCCCCCCTTTGCTCTCGATGTGAGTGAAACAGGTGCACATGGAGCCTATCTTCTGGAAACCGTAGAAGGCCACACATGGAAGGATCCATTGTTCATTGCCCTCTGTCCGTATCGGTATGAACAATGTACAGTTGATACTACCGGTATACAAGATATGGAATCACTTCGCTCTGCGGTTACCAGATCGGTACGCGCCTATATTGACCAGATGCCATTCCATGGAACAGTTGCGGTAAGTTTGGTGTTTACCGGGAATCTGCATGCTAATCTGGACTTGCAACAGGTCTTTTCCTTTGAAGGAAGGGAGATGGAACTCCTATTCCAGGACGAGGATATGGAGGTGCTGTTGTTGAATCGCATCGAAGATGCAACAGACCTGGAGGTAGATCTCGATCAACTGGTCAAGGGCAGCGGTCCGCAAGCCCTGCTTGCATCTATGCTTCTAGACAGCGATGCAATGCAGCAACTGGGTGTGTCCTATCAACGATTGGATACAGAGAGTTACAATACCAGTGGGTACAATCTTCTCAGGCAGACCTCCCTTACCCAGGATGAGGCCGTCAAACGGGGGGGAAAACGGGCAGTTCTTCAGTTACTCAGGGCTATGGAATCTCAGCGGAGGGAGCATGAAACATAAAAACTCGTACAGATTCACTCGTTTTACGCTTTCAAAGGCTCCGGGATTCCTTGTTCGATCCTTCGGTGAGCTTTCCACTTTGCACCCTGGGCTCAATATCCTTACTGGGGGGGCAAATGGAGTAGGAAAGACGACCATTATAAAAGCCCTTTGGTCACTCTTGTATACACCAGCCAAACATCCATCGCTGGAAGCAGACGCTGTATTGCAGAGGGGGGGCGAGACAGAGTGGTTCCTCTCCCTCTCCTCTAACCGTCTGGAGCAGAAACGAATATCAGACGGGTTAATTACAACACTTCCTGGTAGAAACGACGCGTTTGCCGATGCATATTGGTTTCCCCCCCTGCATGAACTCCTGACGAAGGAAGGTGTGGGCGAGGCATTTCTGGAAGCCATACGCAAGGAAATGCAAGGTGGAGTTGATCTGGAGAGGGCAGTCCGAAAAGCCGGAGGCATTGAGGCCTTTTCCAGGAAGCGACACACACTGGTACAGGCACTGAAAGAAAAGCAACGGTTGGTGAGGGAACAGCAAACAAGAATTCTTGAAAATCTGGATCTCAGGCAGAACATTTCCAAATTGCAGGAAACGCTTGAAGAGAGTGAGGGACATACGGCAGAGAAAAACCGTCTGGAAACCTTGCTTGAGTATCTCTCCACGAAAGAGACCTATGAAGAGATCCTATCGCAGCAGAAATCGTACCATCCTGTTCTTGGGCACATGACTATCCATAGCCTACCAGAAGCGAGAGCACGAGAGCATGAGTATGAAGCTGCAACTTCTGCAATGCAACAAGCAAGAGCTGTGCTCATGGAGACCCAAAGCCTTCTTGATCATTGCAACATGGATCAGGCGGTCCTTGATGATCCATTCATGCCAAGATTGATCGAGCAACGCAGTGATGCTTTGCAAGAGGCAAGAAGAGTGCTTGATGCAGCGAAAAATGAAGCCAAACGGGCTCAAGAGGCAAGAAGAGCATGGGAGAATGCACACCGTTGGCTCATGGAAGATGCCCCCCCCAATGAGCAGACCCTTGAAAAGATGGTCAAGCAGTTGCATACCCTTGCCTATACCTCAGAACCAATACGATGCCAGCTAGCCAGCAGTGAATACATTGTGCGTACCATAGGGGGGGAAGAAGAACCCATAGCAGACGGCCTGCTTGAGCGATTGCGGGATATAAAGAACCAGCTCACTGCCTTGGTTGTACTGGCTGCAAAGAGAGAATCACTGGAGCCAACAATTTCCCGTATGAAGCCTTCACTCATGGGTGTTTTCTCACTCCTTTCTGTAGTAATGGGTTCAATCCTTGGCCTTCTTTTTCATCCAGGATATTCCTTGATCGCCATCCCTCTCCTGGTATTGCTGTTCATCATCCCAGGGAACAAAAGGGCGAATCCCCCCCTTTGGAGGAAGTAGAAAACCAGCTAAGTGGTGGTATTGGAAAGGTGAATACCCTGTTGGAAAAGTATGGGCAGGCACCACTTGATACATCCACTGCTGCTGATATCTCCCGGGCTGTAGGACTGCTATCAAGCAGTATTGCTTCGCTTCAGCAGAAGGACGCTGAGAATGTGAGAAGACGAATTGCAAGGAAGGCCTATGAGGAAGCGTTGAGCCAGTGGAAGGCCTGGTTGCATCAGTGGGAGGATGTTGCCTCTGATCTCAAGCTATCTTCAGATCCATCTTTGGAAGGTGCCCAGTTCTTCCATTTTTCTGAACACTTAGAGGAGTGGGTTCATCTTCAGGTAGCCGAAAAGGAAGCCTTTTCCTTGCTTGGAGAGGAAGAGAATGCTTATAAGGAAGTCTGCCGGGCGCTTCAGAAACTTTGTGGTAGCAGTACTTCTGATGTTGTGGAGCTGCTGAATATTGCGTCTACATTGGCCACCACCATCAATGATGCTCGTAGTCTCACAAAACAGTACAAGAAGGAAACACAGCATCTGGAGAACGCCGTTATTCGGTTCCATGAAGCTGAAGAAGCAAGAAAAGCATATTATGCAGACCTTGGACTCGATGTTGGAGATATCCATACATTGGAGCGGCTCGATCCCCCCCAGGTTGTAGAGTATCAGGGGGGGATTGCCTTGAGATTGCAACTGGCAAAAACCAAGCTTGAGGGTACCCAGAGCAGATCCGTGAAGAAGCAGAACTTGGCAACGCATCTGATTTCACTGTTCTGCTGGAAGAGACAAATACACAATTGGAAAGGCGCAAGGAACAGGAGAAGACACTCTGGGAATGGGAGCGTACCTACCGGGAACTCTGTAATGATTCGAATTTGGAGAATGCTGAGCTGGAATGCCTGAAGGCAGAAGAGGCCTTGGATGCCTTTCGGCAGGAAGAGGTTGCCCGGAGGATGGTATATCAGCTCTATGAACAGACCAAGGCGCAGAGTGAACGTACCTATCAACCACAGGTTCTCAAGAAGGCAAGTATCTGGTTGCAACGGATTACCCAGAATCGTTATCTGTTCACGGTAGGCGATGCAGGTTTCCTGGCACAAGATACGGTAACCATGCGTCCCTATACATTGGACCAACTCTCCAGTGGTACACGCATCCAGCTCTTGTTCTCCCTAAGGATGGCATTTCTCGAGATGCTGGAGGGAGGTGGAGCATATCAGTTCCCTCTTTTCTTTGATGAGTTGATGGCAAACAGCGACGATGAACGTTCCCTCGCCATTGCCGAGACAATCGCTGAAATTGCCAAAGAGCGGCAGGTATTCTACTGCACGGCCCAGCAGGATGAGGTAAGGAAGCTTGAACAGGTGGCAAACGGGGGGGATTGCTTGCTCATCGATCTGGAGGATGAGCAGAGAGAGTATAGAATCTTGCAACACCCTTTTCAGGAAGTACCAATTGAAAGAGCCTCCCTTCCCCCCCCATTCAAAGAGGATTATCTCGCCTATGCGGCAGCCTGCAAGGTATCCAGACCTGATCTATGGGACCTCTGGGGGGGAGCCTGTCCAGCTGGTATCTTTGTACCACCAGCAAGGAATTGGAACGGTTGCTCAATCGTGGTTTTTCCAAGGCAGGCCAGGCAAAGGAAGTTTCTGCGTTGTATGCCATGCGTTTTACCCTCCTCTCTGTAGCCCAGAAAATGGCAAGGAAGGGGGGAGAGCAAAGCTCCTTGCTCCCCCCCAAGACCTTGACAATGATGGATTGAGCCTGAATCGTGAGGCGAATTACTTTGATGCGTTGCTTTCATTCCTTGAGGAAAGACCCAGGAGTGGAGATGACGTTATTGCTGCGATAGCAGAAAAGACGTTGAAAGGATTCCGTGAACCTACGCTCTCTGCCTTTACTGCCTGGTTGTATGAGAGGGGGGGGTATGCCAGTGAAGAGACGCCATACACCCTTTCTGAAAGTCTCGAAAGGATTTGCTTGGAGTTTGAGGAACTTACGGTGAGCTCAGATGACTATAGGTTGGTGGAACGCTATCTCCAAAGTCTTGGTCTTCCATAGTAATACACGTATCAGCAAATGACCGACACCATCAATACCATATTTCCAGAGATGGATTTCTTTTATAAAAAAAACTCGACGAATTTTACAAAATACTGTGTACTAAGGTTGTAATGTCACTGAAAGTACGCTAGAAAGATAACAAGTATATCGCTATCGGTAATGAAAATAAACGGGAGTCAGTATGAAAAAAAGGGTATCGCTTGTTGTGTTTTCGATTCTGATAAGCTTGGTTTTCACCAGCTGTGGTACGTTGTTCACAAAGGGAGGGAGTGATTATCGCAGTGGTGTTTCTGCCTATGAGAAGAAGGAGTATGTATCCTCTCTCAGGTATCTTAATCAGGCACTGGCTGTCAATCCTGAGTTTGTGGAAGCTGCCCAGCTCTTCCCCCCCGTTGTATTCAGCGAGGGTACTTCATACTACAAGGCTGAGATTACCAACAATGCTGCGAAGCAGGATCGAAAGGCAGCTGATATTGTCTACCATGCATACACCCAACTGCAAGCATTGCATGAGATTGCCATCATTTCCGGCCGAAGTGGCTTGATGGTCGAGGATTTTACCAGCAAGCTTGACGAGGCACGTCTTAAATCTGGGGGGGATCTCTGGTTTGAGTATGCACAGAGTCTCCAAGCCAAAGGTGACCGTGAAAGTTTGAAACAAGCCGTTGCCGCCTATGAGACAGCAAGAGGTAGAAATCCAGAGCTTGAGAATATTGACACCATCATCGCAGCCCTAATTAAAGAAGCTACTGTAACTGTGGCAGTTGTAGGCTATGGTCCTTCAGATGAGAGCTTCTCAGAGACTGTACTTGCGGATGTAACGAAGATTCTTGGATCGGATAGGTTTATTGAGGTCATACAGGAAGAAGATTTCACCCCCCCTGGCCCCCCCGACTCGATGGTTGGCCCCCCCCTCGATATTGCATCATGACCGGTATGGGAAGGGGGGGATGGGACTATGTATTGGAGGTCTATGCCAGTACCAATTTTGAAGAGATAAGCAAGGAGAGTCCGGTAAGACTTCCCTATGATAATCCACTCTTCTCTGGAGTAAAGCGTACAATCGGCTATCAGAACAAGACCTATATTTCCTATAGACTGTTTTCCATCAAGCAGGGCGTGAAGACTGTCGCAGAGGATACCATCATCAGCATTGATGGCCCCCCCTATGAATACGATTTCAGCTATGTGAATGCTGAAGGGGGGGTGCGGGAACTCAACCTCGGAGGAACTGGTAAGAAAAATTTGCGTTTTGTAAATAGCAGGACCGATGATATTACCACAAATACCACCATCAGTGCCTTAAGGATGGATTACGAACGTATTCCCATTCCTGCACAAGTTGTTGATCCGACCGACCAGACTCAATGGATTGCCTACTTCAAGGATCAGTACTACAACTTCCAGGATTTTGCCAAGAATGAGAGTGGGCGAGAGCTCTTCTATGCGATTGAGGTGGTTCATCATGAACCGAGTGATACCTATTTTATGATAGGCCCAGATCTGGATACAGCCATCCAACGCTCCAAGATCAATAGCGCAATCATGAATGCACTAAGCTATACTGCTCGCACGTTGGCAGACGCTGAGAAAGAGGATGCAAAATCTGGCATCAGGAATGCTGGTGAGATTGCTGCAAACGCTGTTAAAGACCTGTTCTAGACTTTCTACATATAAAAATTGACAAAGGGAGTACCAATATTGGTGCTCTCTTTGTTCAATTTAGTCATTTCATTTTTTCTGTACTGGTAGTATACTCAGCCACATGTACAAACGCACTATTCGAGCCTGTTACCTAGGTAATTTTATAGGAGCCCTAACCTGCAACTTGGCTCCGCTGTTGTATGTAACCTTTATGAGTGAGCTTGGACTTTCCTTTGAACAGGTGGGTCGTCTTACGTTGCTCAATTTTTTTACCCAGATTGTTGCCGACCTTGCCTTCAGCAGACCGGTAGACCGATACGGGGGGGTAAGGCCGTTTATAACACTGGGGGGGCACTTCCTAGCGTTTGTAGGCTTTCTATTTTTAGCCCTTGCTCCCCCCCGTCTGTTTCCGAACAATACGTATCTTGGTTTGATGGTTGCCACTATTATCTACTCCATAGGGGGGGGAGGACTTTTCGAGTTGCTTCTCAGTGCCATCGTGCAGGCAATCCCAGGGGGGGATGCGAAGGAAAGTGCAATGAGTCTGTTGCACTCATTCTATGCTTGGGGGGGATTCATAGTTGTTGTCATCGGCACAACACTGATGATCCAATTCTTTGGACGTGGGAACTGGATGTTTGTAGTCTTGATCTGGTCAGTTTTCCCACTGTTGAACTTCATCAACTTCTTGACTGTCCCCCCCCTTGCCCCCCCCGCTGTTCATGAGGACCACCGGACAAAGATTAGAGAGTTGCTCGCATCCAGATACTTCCTTTTGGTAGTACTCGGAATTGCAGTCGGTGGAGCGACCGAGGTTTCCATGAGCCAGTGGACAAGTACCTTTGCAGAAACGGCCCTAGGCTTACCTAAGGAAGTAGGGGGGGACTTGGTGGGGGGGCTTTGCTTGTTTGCCTTGCTCCTAGGAACCATACGTGCAATCTATGGTGCGTGGGGGGGTACTCGGTTTCCGTTGCATAAGGCAATGCTCATGGGGGGGGCTATACTCTGTGTAGTCTGTTATCTTGTGGCTGCCTTGAGCCCACTGCCGATTATTAGTTTGATCGCCTGTATCTTTGCTGGGTTAGGTGCTGGGCTGCTTTGGCCGGGCTCAGTGGTAAATGGTGCAAACCGTTTTCCGCTTGCAGGATCCTCCCTGTTTGCCTTCCTTGCAGCAGGAGGAGATGCGGGAGCTGCCTTCGGCCCTTGGTTGATCGGTTTGACTGCGGATGTTGTACCAAATTTGGTTACCAAAGCTCCTTGGCTACGAGGACTTTCAGAGGCTGATGCCGCACTAAGAAGTGGAATGCTCGTCGGCACTATGTTTCCAATATTGATGGTACTGTTTCTTATAATGATGCATCGCCTTGAGAAGAAGACGTAGGCATGGTCGCACGGTTCTTGACCATTGCAAGCATTTCATCTGCACCACGAAGTCTTCTTGAGATATCCCTCGCAAGGTTGAGAACGAGCATGGTGTAGGTCTTTAGATCAACCAGTGAGATCTTGTAGAGATCCTTGTTGGAGAGTGTAATGACCCGGCTCGGCGCAGTGGTTACAACTGAGGCCGCACAGTTCTGGATATCGATGAGTTCCATCTCTCCAAAACTGTCTCCATTATGCAGGGTTGTGATGATTCTGCTCTGCTTCTTGTTGGTCTCTGATTGCCTGACTATTGCTACCTCACCTTCGACAATGAAATGTACGCTGTTGTTGGGCTCTCCCTGTTTGAGAATCGTAACGTTCTCGTCATAGGTATGCTCCTCAAGATATGGCTTGATCAAGTAAAGAGAAGCATCGTTTAGACCGCCGAACATGCTATGTTTGCAGAGAAATTCGTTGTCAATCGTGCATTCATTCATACTTCATCCTACATTCATATATTTCAGAGTGCAAGGTTTTGTCCCGTGTTATTCATGATAAAAGAAACAATGAAATCCATGAGAGAAGACCTGATTGGCACTAGTAGGTTGTTGTGATTATTGAAAAACTCTTGTCGATTGATTGCCGAAATGTATTAGATTGAGTACTGTTTCCTTGTTATAACCTAAGGAAATGCTATGAATAGAAAGTTACTACTACCTCTTGTTTTGCTTATAGTGGGAATATTTAGTCTGAGTGCAAATCCCCCCCTCACGTTGGAGGACGCACTAGAGCGTGCACGAATGCACAATCTTTCCCTCCAGGGTAATGCCATCGATGTCAATGCAGCAAAGCGTGATATTGATACTTCTTGGAACCTCTTTCTTCCCAATCTAAACCTCTCTCTCTCCCATTCTGGATCAGGTCCAGTTTTTGAGCCTGCAACAGGTTTTACAGGACCTGCCTCGTTTGCAGATACCGGTCTTTCCCTTGGCCTTTCCATGCAGTTCACCTTGAATGCTGCGGTTAAGGAACAGCTTGAGAGCTATAATCTGGCCTACCAAATTCAGAAGGTGACCTATGAACAAGCGAAAGCTGAGATTCAGAGGAATGTGACCCAGTTGTTCTACTATCTCTTGATGGAGAAGCAGAACATTGAGGTGCAGGAAGCAAATCTGGAACTTGCCCGTCAGCAATGGGAAGAAGTGAAAGAGAAATTCGAGCAAGGATTTGCTAGTGAAGTAGAGGTGCTTACCTCCGAGCTTTCCTATGAGCAGATGAAACCTCCATTGCAGCAGTCTATGAACCAATATGCTTCAAATTTACTCTCTTTGAAGGCCTTAATCGGAATGGACCTCGCCGATCCTTTGGAAGTAGCGGGGGGGGAGATTCCTTCCCTTATGAAGAACTTGGAGGTTGCAGAGTTGCAGGAATACCTTGCAAAGAGTTATTCCATTGCACTTCTTGACTTGAACCTTGCGAGCATTGAAAAGCAGAAAGAGTTGAACAAGAAACAAGCTTTCACTCCCTCGCTTAGTCTGCAAGGAAGTTATGACGTTTCTGCATGGAGTGATGCTTCAAGCAATGACTTCAATGACAGTTTTTCTTACAGGGTTGCGGTATCTCTTCCCTTGGATGGATTCATCCCTAACTCACGAACCCAGGTGGGGGGGCTTGCTTCAATGGATGACTCTTTCGATAAGCTGGCACTGCAAAGGCGCCAGGCCCTCCGCCAAATGGAGGTGAGTGTCATCTCCCAGGTGCAGAATTTGAATATGCTTTCCCTCCAAGCAGACCTTGCTGAGCAAAGTCTTGCAGTCAGCGAACGACTCTATGAAGCACAAGTCATCCAATACTACAGTGGGTACCTAGGATTCGTTAGTCTTGAAGAATCACGGAACAACCTTTGCGCGCAAAACAGGGAGTGCTTGGTGTGCAGTACCAATACATCAGTGCTCTTATCGACCTTCTCTACGACCTGAATATCCAAATGAAGGAGTTGAATTCATCCTATGAATCCTAATACATCGAAAAACGCATCGTCGGAGTAAGTGTTCTCGTCCTCTTGATCCTTGCAGCCACTGCTGTCATTGTCATCAACCCTTTTACTGAACTTATTGAGAAGCAGAAAGCAAGTGAAACCGAGGAAGTAGAAGACGCAACAGTTTCTGTTACCGTACAGGAGCTCAAGCTACAGAACTTGCAAAATGTTATCCAAGGTAATGGTAATGTAATCGATCCCAGTTCGATTGATGTCTATCCTGAGGTTGCCGGTACCCTTACATCCCTTTTGGTAAAAGTCGGAGAACAGGTTGAAAAGGACCAGATAATTGGGACTGTTGATCCTTCTCGTGCGGGTATGGTCTATAAGGAAAGCATCATCAAGGCCCCCCCAGCTTCTGGTATGGTGCTCTCTCTTCTTCGTCCAGGGGGGGGCTGTAGTTACCAGCCAGGCACCCATTGCCCGCCTAGGTATGTTAGAGGAGTTGGAGGTTGCAATGGCCATTGCCGAGCGGCATATCGGCTCGGTAGTTATTGGTACAAAGGCACGTCTCTCCTTTAAAGCTTTCCCGAATAAGATGTTTACCGGTACGGTTACCCGACTCAGTCCGGTTCTTAATCCTGCAAGCAGGACCTTGGAGATTGGGATAACCGTGGATGACAGCGAGGGGGGGCAGGTCAAGAGTGGTATGTTCCCGACCGTGGAACTCTTGACTGAATATCTTGAGGATGTATTGGTGGTTCCTCGTTCTTCACTTTTATATGCCGGGGGGGCTCAGAGTTATGTGTATGTTGTTGATACAAACAACGTAGCACACAGGCGGAATGTAGAAATCGGTATGCAGGTTTCGGATGTAGTGCAGATTATCTCAGGATTGGAGATGGGTGAGCGTCTGGTCATTCAAGGACAGAGTCTCCTCACCGACGGCGCAGCTGTGCGTATTGTCCAATAGGGGGGGAGTAAATTCATGAGTTTAACCAATACCGTTGTACGACGGCCAACTACCATCATTGTCATCTATGTACTACTGACAGTGCTTGCATTGGTTGTCTTTCCCAATCTTGCAGTGGAACTGTTCCCTGAGATGGACCTTCCCATGGTCATTGTGTACTCCTCTTACAGTGGAGCAAGCCCCCCCGAGACGATGGAGAGCAGGGTTACCAAGCCCATTGAAAGCGCTGTTTCCAATGTCGGGGGGGGATAAAGAATATCAGTTCAACCTCATCCGAAGGTATAAGCATGGTCATGCTTGAGTTTGCCTATGGAACTGACTTGGACAAGGCAAGCCAATCGATTAATGACAACCTCAACTTGGTTGCAGATTTCTTCCCCCCCGATGATGCCAGTCAACCTACCATCTTCAAGCTTAATACCAATATGATGCCGGTGATGAACATTGCACTACGCAGTTCCAGCGGCAAGGATGCCAATGAGCTCAGAGCCTTGATGGAAAATGTAATCCAAAACCAGATTGACCGGGTTGGTGGTGTGTCCAATACCTCAATCAATGGTGGTCAAGATGCCATCGTTCAAGTTGCAATTGACCAGAATAGGCTGGAAGCCTATGGGGGGGTAACCCTCAGTCAGGTCTCCTTCGCATTGAACCCACAGAATGTGCAGGTTGGGGGGGCAGGTACCATGGTCGAGGGAGATCTCTCTTACCTTCTCAGGACCGATGCAGAGTTCTCATCCCTCGAAGAGATTGAGAATGTAATGATCATGAGTATCCCGAGCTACGATAACACAGGGACGGTAACTGGATCGAGCGTTATCCGCCTCAAGGACCTAGCTACGGTTTCCTATGCATTCCGCGATGCAACAAGCCAGGTATATATCAATGGGGGGGAGCCAGGGGGGGTGTATCTCTCTGTTTCTAAGGAGTCTGATGCCAATACAGTACAGGTTGCCAAACGGGTCCATGAACTCATAGACCAGTTGAATGCAGAGCTACCTGATGACTTGAGCCTGGAGGTCATTGTAGATACCTCTACAATGGTTGAATCCACCATTAATGCAGTCTATGAATCATTGCTCTATGGAGTGATTCTGGTCATGGTCGTTCTCTTTATATTCCTCAGGAGTTTCAAGTCTACCCTGATCATTGGAGTAGCAATACCAATCTCAATGCTCCTTACTGTACTGTCCATGTTCTTCTTAGGCTACTCGTTGAACTTGATGACCCTAACTGGGCTTATCCTTGGATTAGGAATGACGGTTGATAGCTCCATCGTTGTTCTGGAAAATGTCTTCCGCTATCGCGAACGTGGGGGGGCAAAGCTGCATGCTGCAGCAATCCTTGGAACCAAGGAGATGATTGTCTCCATCGTTGCATCGACCTTGACCACGGTATGTGTATTTGTTCCAATGGTACTTCTTAGAAGCAACCTTGAGATGCTTGGAGAGATGATTACCCCCCCAATGGCTGGTACCATCATCATCAGTCTGCTTGCTTCCTTGATTGTATCCATTACTTTGATTCCTGTGCTTTCCAGCAGCTATGTAAAGATCTATACCCGTAAACAGAAGCCACTTCGCTTACGTGTACTTCGCTATATTGATGACAAGGCAGAGGATGCCTTCGAGGCACTAGACCGCGGATACAAGCGGGTTCTCGCGCTTCTCATTGATTACCGATGGCTTACCCTGATCTTGGTTGTTTTGATTATGGTACTGACCTTCCAAGCCTATGGTGCGATGCATCAGAGTCTCTATCCGACCATGAGCGAAACTTCTGTCACCGTGAGTGCAACTCTTCCAGAAGGAACTACACTTGAGACGACTGAGAATCTTCTTCGTGATCTGGAAGCAAAGGCAAAGCAGGATATTGTTGGCTACAAGGACCTGATCGTAACCGTCGGCGGTGGTGGTATGTTCGGCGGTGGAGGAACCAACAGCGGTTCCCTGCAGATTTCTCTCAATGATGATGAGACTGCCGATACCATGCAAAAAGTCCAAGAGAAGCTCCGTCAATACTTCCCGCTCTATCCTTCTGCCTCATTCTCATTCAGCCAGATGTCCATGGGACTGGGTAATATCAATCCCGTTGATGTGGTGGTGAAAAGCGATAATCTGGATCTTGCCGTCTCTACCGCTGAGCAGATTCGTGACCTGATCGAGGAGAACCTACCGGGAGTAACGGAAGTTCGTACTGACTTTACCCAGGGCTTGCCTGAATTCAGGGTCGTGATAGATAGGGAGCGTGCCTATGCATATAACCTTACCATGCAGAGCATTGCAAATGAGATAAGTTACAGTGTGAACGGTCTTACTGCTACCCAGCTTAAGAGTGACGGTAGTGAGACAGACGTCGTAGTCATCCTGCAGGATGAGGACCGATCCAGTGAGCTCGACCTTAGGCGTATCTTCGTACGCAACTCCATGGGTGAGAAGATAAGTCTTGATAATATTGCCTCTATTGAGAGAGCAACAGGCCCTGTTTCGATCAATCGTGAAAATGAGATGCGTACGGTCCACGTAGTGGGTGGCTTGGCGGGAAGCTACGCTGTGAGCCAGGCAGAAGAGGACATCAAGGCATTGGTGAAAGAACAGATACAGCCATCAGGTGAAGTGTTCATTGAATATGGCGGAGATTTTGCTGACATGACCCAGATGTTCAGCCAAGTCTGGTTGATCTTGGTTCTTGCGATTGTCCTTGTCTTCGGGGGGGTAATGGCATCCTTGTTCGAGTCATTCAGAAATCCATTCATTGTACTGTTATCAATGCCTCTCATGCTGATCGGTGTTGTAGGTATCTATCTGATAACAGGAGAGACCTTCAGCTTGATCAGTGCAATCGGGTTGATAATCCTGGCAGGTATTGTGGTAAACAACGGTATCGTCTTGATCGAATACATCAATTTGCTGAGAAGGCGTGGGCAGGATATCAGAACCGCCTGTATTGAGGCGGGCGGTAACCGCCTCAAGCCAATTCTGATGACCAGCTTGACCACTATCTTCGGTATGATTCCCCCCCTTGCCTTCTTTGGAGGACAAGGAGCAGAACAGATTCAGCCGATCGGGCAGACAATAATCGGAGGAATGACAATCAGTACACTGATGACGATTTTCTTCACACCGGTACTCTATGCACTCTTCAACCGTGAGAAGCGGAAACAAGATGTTGAGAGTATTGAAAACTATGCAGAGGGAGAGTGAGATGAGAAGAGTAGAAATCATGGCAGCTCAGGCAATCTTGGAAGATGTCCTTGAGGCACTCGAGCACTATGCAGTACCAATGCACTACACCATTATTCCCACTGCCCATGGAAAAGGAAACACCATCCCAAGCTTGGGGGGATGATGTGTGGCCGGAAGAGAATTTTATCTTGATCATGTACTGCGAGGAGGCAATCCTCGAGAAAATGGAGATGGCCATACAGCTTGTTAAAAAGAAGTATGACCATGAGGGTATTGGCTACTTTGTAATCTGAGGAAGAGGCACCACCTCTGTTTTTACAGGGCTGCTTGCCCCCCCTGCCTTGGTGTAGACCAATTGGGTAGGTAGGCAAACTCAATACCTTCTTCCTTGAATGCCCTGACGAGTTTGAGATAGATTTCCTGTTGGGTGTCCATGTAGAGAGCATAGTCATTGGTTGGAACATAGTAGACCGTTTCAAAGTTGAGAGAGAAGTCTCCAAAGCCAGCGAAGTGTGATCTGTCACAGATGACTCCTTCGAGTGTTTGTGCTGAGGCTATGATATCCTTGATAATGGTAGGAATCTTCTCAAGCTTATCCGCTGGGGGGGTTTCATAAAGTACCCCCCCAATCTTGAAGACAACCCTACGCCTAAGCATCTGCTTGTAGTTGTGTATACGAGCAGAGGTCAAGTCGGAGTTGGCAATAATCATCAATTCACCGGAGAGTACCCTGATTCTAATTGATTTGATGCCGATTCTTTCAACCACACCTGACTTGTCCCCCCCAAAGACGATGAAGTCACCCAACTCAAAGGGTTTGTCGAAGAAGATTACCAGGTAGCTGAAGAGATCCCCCCCGAGGATTCCTTGGGCGGCAATGGCAACGGCAATACCACCAACGCCAAGGCCGGCTAGGGCAGTGGAAACATCAAGGCCTAGGTTTGCCATCAGGAAGATGATACCGATGATCCAGAAGATGAATTTGATCAAGGACAACAAAGGTCTGAGATTTTTCTCCCTATCATGGTTTGCCCAATCATGATCAAAGTAGCGAGAGAATGCCAACTCAAGTGTTTTGCTGAGTGAGCGAACAATAATGAAGGTCATGATGATGGAGAAGCTAACCTTCACAATTTTCTGAATCTGTTCATTGAACGCAACCATATCTACTGCTATGGTCAGCAAACCGAGGAATGCCAAGGGGGGGATGGCAATTCGTTGGAAGAATCTCAGAAAATTCAGGTTGATGGTTTTCTTTCCTTCCTGTTTCCTTGCTTCCAATTTTTTTGATTCGTCGTTTAAGGATGAGGTTTACCAAGAGCAACACCAACGACCCGATGACGATTACCAATAGTGCTTTCAGATATTCTGATTCCAATAGTACTTGCATACTCTCTAGTATAGACAGATTTTGCTTACCATACAAATGAAAAAAAGAAATCACACTTTATCGGTATGTCCTTGTGGGGGGGTATACTCACATACAAACCAAGGAGTATGTGTGATGAAACTGAGTGATATTCAGATGCGTGACCCTTTTGTGCTTGCTGACAAGAAATCCATGACCTATTATCTCTACGGAACCACTGACAAAGACCCTTGGAAAGCACCTGGAGTAAGCTTTGAAGTGTATCGTAGCAACAACCTCCATGAGTGGGATGGCCCTTTTACTGTATTCACACCTCCAAATGGGTTTGGGGGGGTACTCATAACTTCTGGGCTCCTGAAGTGCACACATATAAGGCAAGTACTATCTCTTTGCAACATTCACTGCCGCCGCTCACTGTCGTGGCACCCATATACTTGTCAGTGACTCTCCCATGGTCCCTTCCTTCCCGTTTCAGCTAAACCGGCAACACCACTGGATTGGGAGTGCCTTGACGGCACCTTCTTTCTTGACGATACTTCACAACCTTGGATAATTTTCTGCCACGAGTGGGTGCAGATCAATGATGGTGAGGTATGTGCCAGAAGATTGAGTGATGATCTCAGCACCCCCCCTATTGGAGATCCAGTTCTTTTATTCAAAGCTTCAGAGGCCTCTTGGCCGAAAGCGCTTCCAAGGAGAGACGGGAGTGGGCTGGTTGATGCAAAAGTGACAGACGGTCCGTTTTTGCACAGAACCAGTGATGGTACGCTCTTGATGCTTTTCTCCAGTGTTGCTCCTTCCGGTTATGCAATGGGATACGCATGTAGTGAGAGTGACTCCATTCTTGGTCCTTGGAAGCAGATAGACCAACCACTGGTAATCAGCGATGGTGGGCATGGAATGATTTTCCAGACCTTCGACGGAGATCTCTATCTTACCTACCACAGTCCGAATAAGACCCCCCCGAATGAACGGCCTTTCTTTGTACCTCTTACTGAGACAGCGGGGGGGGTCTTGCATGTCGATAGAGAGAAAACGCCTGGTCCAGGAAATGAATCCCAAGGTACACGCTTGGGACCCCCCCGATTCCTTTCTTTCGGTGGGAAACGGGAATTTTGCCTACACCCTCGACTGTACCGGGACACAGAGCCAGATTACCCATGCCAAGGGCAAGACTCCATTGTGTACCATGTCCAGCTGGGGGGGATTGCATGACTACCCTGGAAAAGAGAAGAAGCTCTATGAGCGGCTCACCCTGAAGCAGTATGAGTATGCTGGCAGGCTTGTGGGCTACATGAGTGATGAAACTGGGCAGGAGTCGCTCTTTGGTGACCTTAGGGTGAACCCACATAGATGCAACCTTGCTCATATTGGATTACAGACGAGAGATCCATATGACATAAAAAACATGGAATCCATCAATCAGGAATTGGACCTGTACAGTGGCATTATCACTAGTGACTTCCATATCGATGATACACCTGTGCAGGTTCACACGCTCTGCCATCCAAAGCAGGACCAGCTATCCTTTCGCATAAGTTCCTCCCTGCTTACAAAGGAACAGTTGCATCTTTCCCTGCGTTTTTCCTATCCATCCCATGATATTTCCGCCAGTGATTATACAAAACCCGAAGCTCATCAAAGTGAGCTCAAGGATTACGGGAATGGAAATTACTGCATCAAGCGAACCATTGATGCATTGAACTATGAAGTACGTATTGTGCTAAGCGAACATGCCAGTCTTATCCAAACAGCTCCCCCCCATGAATTCATCTTTTCTTCCCGTGAGGAACTGATGGAGGTCAATGTGTTGTTCCTGCATACAGAGGTACCACAAGAGGAAGTGACGAGTTTCAGCCAAGCAATGAGTGCATGTGAGCTCTTCTGGGCCTCTTTTTGGGAGGATGGAGCCTTCATTGACCTTTCCTCCTCATCAGATCCAAGAGCACAAGAATTACAGCGACGCATGATACTCTCACGCTATCTGCTGGCCATCCAGTGCAGTGGGAACACACCGCCTCCAGAGACCGGGCTAACCTGCAACAGCTGGTACGGGAAGTTTCACTTGGAGATGCACCTCCTGCATGCAGCACACTTTGCCCTCTTTGGGCAGAGCGAGTTGTTGGAGCGTTCTCTTTCTTATTATCTAGATATTCTCCCAGGGGGGGCATATGAGCGGGCCAGGAGCCAAGGCTATCAGGGTGGGCGATGGCCCAAGATGACCGACCCAAGTGGAAATGACAGTCCTTCTGCATTGGTACCTTGCTCTGCTGGCAACAGCCCCCCCATCCCATATTCTATGCTCTCTCCTACTAAAAACGCATCCAGACTCAGCGTTGTTGCCCTCTTGGGTTCCAGTTATCAGGGCAACTGCTGACTTCATGGTTGACTATGTCATCTGGGATGAGAAGAGAAAAGCGTATGTACTAGGCCCACCGGTAATCCCCCCCGTTCAGGAGAACCATGACCCTGAGAAAACACTCAATCCAACATTCGAGCTCTCCTATTGGAGATGGGCTCTCTCTGAAGCAATTGCTTTCATGGAACATTTCGATGAACCGATTGATCCAACATGGAAACAGGTTATGGACCATTTAGCCCCCCCTCTACCAACGAAAGATGGTCTCTATCTTGCTCAGGAGAACTGCCCCCCCGATACCTACACAGCCTATGCCTACGACCATCCCTCGCTTTTGTTCAGCCTTGGTTTGCTTGATGGGAGAGATGTCGATCACAAGGTTATGGAACAATCCTTAAGAATGGTCATGGAGAAGTGGCAATTGAATGAGCTTTGGGGGGTTGGGACTTTCCCTTGATGGCCATGACTGCAGCAAGATTGGGAAAACCAGAACTGGCTCTGGACCTCTTGTTGATGGACTCTCCGAAAAACACCTATACTTCAAATGGGCATAATGCCCAGAGACCGAAAGAAGACCTTCCCCCCCTATACCTTCCTGGTAACGGCGCACTCCTGCTTGCCCTTGCCCTGATGGCAGGCGGTTGGGAGGGAAGTGAAACTCCGTATCCTGGTTTCCCAAAAGATGGTGGATAGTACAGGCAGAAGGTTTGAAAAAGTTTTGGTAGGAGTAGCATGAAAGAAGAAGTGGAGCGCTTGGTGCGTCTATTCATTGGTCTGTTTGCCTATGCCCTCGGTATTGTCCTGACGATGCAGGCCCACATTGGTACAGCCCGTGGGATGTCTTTCATGCCGGATTGTCAGCCCTGTTCTCCATGAAGATCGGCAGCATGACGATTATCGTCGGACTTCTTCTTGGACTCATTGTGCTCCTGGGTGGTGAAAAGATTGGGATAGGTACTATCTGCAATATGGTGGTCATCGGCCTTTTTATCAATGTCTTGCTGGACAGTGGACTGTTCCCAGAGCGATCCCACCCTGCCTTGGTGCGCTGCAAATGATTGCTGGTCTCTTTGTTATCTCCTTTGCATCCTATCTCTACATCTCTTCTGGGTATGGTGCGGGTCCACGTGACTCCCTGATGGTCTACCTCTCAAGGAAAAGTGGATGGTCTGCCGGTACCTGTCGTGGTATCTTGGAGGTTGCAGTCTCCCTGCTCGGATTTCTCTTGGGCGGTATGCTGGGGGGGTGGGGGGGTACCATTCTCAGTGCTGTCTTGATTGGGTTCTGTATCCAGATTACTTTTCGTGCTCTACACTTCGACCCAAAGAAAGTCCACCATGAAAATATGGTGGACAGTTACAAGAGAATGAAACGCTTTTTTTGTACGTGTATGATGATCTTACTGCAAATCAGTTGCCAACGTGTCGATCAAGGTAAGTAACTCTGAAAGATGCTCCTTGGTGAGTGTTGGATTGAGCAAGGTGAACTTCAGATAGGTCTGATTCTTGTACACGGTCTGCCCGATCACCACCTGATGGTGATGCAATAACTCTTTCCTGATGCGCTTGTTCAATTCACAACTTCCGTTGTGGCGGAAAACTACACTGCTGAGCTCCGGTTCAATGGCAAGTGTGAATGATGGGTGCTCCAACAAGGTTTTTGCCAGATAGGCTGCATTCTCTGTGCAGGTGTCGATGATCTTACCATAGCCATCCTTCCCCCCCCTGCACTGGAAGGCCATCCAAACTTTCAATGCATCAGCTCGGCGGGTGGTCTGCAAGCTTTTTCCGACCAGATTCGTATATCCTTCCTCTTCATCTTCCTCTCTGTTTAGATAGTCAGCATGAAGGGTAAATACCGAGAAGTGTTCCTTGTTCTTTACCAGAAGCGCTCCGCAGCTGATAGGGAGGAGAAACATCTTATGGAAATCGACGGTAATGGAGTCACAGAGTGAGAGGTTCCCCCCCAGTCTTGAGCGATAGGTGGCTGAGAGTTGTAGTCCGCTTCCGTAGGCTGCGTCTGCGTGTAGGAACATACCTTCCTTGTCACAGATTTCATGTAATGCTCCAACTGGGTCGATTGAACCGTAGTCCGTGGTCCCGATGGTAGCAACCACGCAGAAGGGAAGAAGGCCTTCCTTCTTGTCAAATTCAATCATCTCCTGGAGTTTCTGCACATCCATCCTGCACAGGTCATCCACTGGTACCTTGCGTACTGCATTGTATCCAAGGCCAAGAAGATGGGCACTTTTTTTCCATGGAGAAGTGTGAAACTTCGCTGGTGTAGAGCCTAAGCTTGTGGTAGGAGGGAGGAAGCCCTTCCTTTTTCACATCATGGTTAAGTTTTGCCCTACAGTACCAGTCGCGGGCCATGGTTATAGCGCTCAGGTTCGATTGGCTTCCCCCCCCGGAGGTGAATACTCCGTCGCTTCCTTCTCTATAGCCATACAATTCACACAGTTGATTGACTACCGCAACTTCCACTTCTGTTGCAATCGGGCTCTGGTCCCAGCTGTCCATCGACTGGTTGAAGGTTGCGATGATCAATTCACTGGCAATGGACTCCAAGAGAGCCGGGCTATGCAGGTGAGCCATGTAGTTTGGTGACCAGGTCCTGAGAAAGTGGGAAGAATTGTCTGTTTCACCTGTTCCAAGAGCGCTTCCCAACCAATACCATGGGAAGGAAGAAGGGAGAACTGTGCAAGCGTTTGTTGCAGCGCTTCAACCGAAGCTCCTTGGTAGGCTCCCTGATCACTCACCGAGGCAGTAATAGCCTCGATGGTATCAGTTAACACGCGCTTATACTCGTCTTTCTTTTCCTTCTCTGGTCCGAGAAAATAGGGAAGGTTAGTTGGCTTTTGTGACATCTGCATCTACCTTGCGAATGGCTTGTTCAGTGATTCGGAGCATGGTTTCAATCTCCTCATGGGTTACATTGAGTGCACAGAGGCAACGCATAACAGAACCATGTCTACCGCCCTTTTCCATGATAAGACGATTTTTGAAGCACTCCTGCTGTACACGGGTTGCGATGTCTCCGCTACAGGGGGGGAGAGAACCAAGTTGGTCTTTCTCTCCTTTTGGATCAACGAACTCGATTCCTAGCATCAAGCCTTTTGCACGAATATCCCCCCCGATGATTGATACTTCCCCCCCTTTCAGTTTCAGAAGCTCTGCTTCAATGTGTGCACCTTTCTCCTGTACCTCAGCGAGGAAGGCAGGGTCACTGACACGGTTCATGACAACCGTACCGGCAGCCATTGCAATCTGGTTTCCCCCCCTGAAGGTTCCTGCATGTGCTCCTGGTTGCCAGGCATCAAGATTTTCGTGGTAGATGACCACAGCCATTGGCTGACTTCCGCCAATTGCCTTGGAGGTGAGAATGACATCAGGGGGGGTAATGCCTGCGTGCTCGAATGCGAAGAACTTACCGGAACGCCCGACTCCACACTGGATTTCGTCAACGATCATGGGAATACCGAGTTCCTCGGTAACCCTTCTAACCGTCTGAAGGAATTTCTTTGGAGCAGGTATAACTCCCCCCCCTTCACCCTGGATAGGTTCAAGGATAACTGCTGCCGGCCTGGTGATGCCACTTTCAGGGTCCTTGAGGGTGCGCTCAAAGTATGCACATGCTGCATCTACTCCGGCTTCTCCACCAAGGCCAAAGGGACAGCGGTAGGAGTAGGGGGGGTAGGGGGGGAAGAAATGTACGTCACTCATGAGGCCATTTACATTGTTCTTTGCGTTTAGGTTTCCAGTCAGTGCAAGGGCACCGTGACCCATTCCGTGGTATCCACCTCCGAAGGCAATGACAGTGGATCGGCCGGTAGCAGTCTTGCAGAGCTTGATCGCAGCATCCACTGCATCGGTACCGCTTGGACTACAAAACTGGAGTTTTCCGTGTTGCCTGAGTTCTTCAGGGAGCAAGGAGAGAAGGGTATGAACGAAGGTATCCTTGACTGGGGGGGTGGTAAGGTCGAGTGAGTGCAGTGGTGCTTCACTCTGCAGAAGGTCGATCATGGTTTGTGTGATTTCGCTGTCATTGTGACCAAGGGCAAGGGTGCCAGCGCCGCAGAGGAAATCAAGATAGGTGTTTCCTTCTACATCGGTTACTACAGAACCTTTTGCCTTTTTGATGGCAATGGGGGGGAATTTTCTGGGGGGGTATGTGCGTGCGTTTGATTCTGTTTGATTCTGACGGTCAAGATAGAATTGGTTGGTATTTTCAGTCATTACCGGATTCCTTCTATTTCATGATGGGGGGGTATGTACTAAATAAAGTATTTAGTCCTTTTCTATGAAGTGTGGTTCATCCCTTCTCAAGAAGGGGGGGAAGTGAAAAATGCTCGCGTTGTACATGCATAGAACGCGCAAGATTGGATACTATCAATTTCTGGTGCTTTTTGCTAGTAATTGTTCGGCATTTGTACAGATTTTTGAAGGGTATTCCTGCTGAAAAATGTACGAATGAAAAAAAATGTAAAAAAATATTTGGTAAAAGGCTTTACATGACTAGAATATTGGTGTATTAGTTAGCTAGTACAGTAAACAACTAGGAGGCGTGCATGGAACAAGCAATGCAAGAGAACGCGCTTGCCGTCAAGGACGGACAAGAGGTCGTAGTGCACATGCAGAATATTGGGTTCTCATATGCTCAGAATCGTCTATTCAACCATCTTGATCTTGAGATCAAGAGAGGGAATATTTATGGATTGCTGGGTAAGAACGGAGCAGGGAAGACCACTTTGTTGAAAATTCTCAGCGGACAGCTCTTCATCGAAGAAGGCGAGACGAAGGTATTGGGAGAGAATCCTCAGGGAAGAACTCCTTCCTTACTTAGTGAGATTTTCTATCTTCCAGAGGAGTTTCCTCTACCAAAGATGAAAGCAAGTGAATATCTTGCCATGCGGTCCCCCCCGTTCTATCCTAAGTTCGACCACGAGAAGTTTAATCAGTATTGCAGAGAGTTCGATATTGATCTGAATCAGCGTCTTGACCAGATGTCGCTGGGACAGAAGAAGAAGGTATTGCTCTCCTTTGGACTTGCCACCAACACTGCTCTCCTGATTTTGGACGAACCAACGAATGGACTCGATATTCCAAGCAAGCGGCAGTTCAGGCAGACCGTGGCTTCTGCCATGACCGAACAGAGAACGTTCATCATCTCGACTCACCAAGTGAGGGATATGGAGAATCTGATCGACCCGATCATCATCCTGCATGATGGCAAGGTGATATTCAATGACACGGTCGAATCGGTAAATGATAAATATGTGCTCTCCCTTACTACAGAACAGCCTAAAGCTGACGAGGGCATGTACACAGAGAAGGTGCTTGGGGGGGGTTGGATGGTACTAAGTGAACGTACTGATGATAGGGAAGGAAAACCCTTGGACCTGGAGACATTGTTCAATGTAATCGTCGAGCAATCGAAGGGTAGTGCAGGAGGTGTGAGATGAATCGATTTTCTGCGTTAGTGAAACGAGAGGTAAAGACCAGTCAGAAGGACTTATTTACCTATGGACTGGTAATTGTTCTCGTGATGTTTGCATCGGAGACGCTGCAGAGTGTCTTTGCCCGGTATGCTGGGGGGGTGCCGTTCCCAGCTGAATCTTACAACGAGATGTTTCCTTCTTTCCTCTTGCTTGGGGGGGGATTGATCATCAGTAGTCTGATGTTCAGTGAAGATATGTTCGGTAAAGATACCCAGCACGATTGGTTGATGCTTCCTGCTACGAACCTTGAGAAGTTCCTTTCAAAGGCTCTGCTGATGATCGTGGCTTATCCGATTGCACTTACCGTATTGTTCTTTCTGATCAGTGTGGTAACCGAGCCTATCCAATTGATCATCTTCGGTAATCCGATGGCAATGTTCAATCCATTCAGGGATGGTGACCTTGGGATTCTTCTTGCTCAATACTGGGTCTGGACTTCTGTGTTCCTCCTGGGTGGTACGTACTTCAGAAAGGCACATTTTATCAAGACCGTATTGGCAATAGGCGTGATCGCTCTGGTGCTTGGGGGGGCTCTTGGCCTGTTGTTCACCAGAATTGTGTTTGCGATTAAATTTGGTTCCTCATTGCAGGTATTCGATGCAATGTTCTATCTCAGTCCAGTAAATTTAAGCAGGACGTTGAGTCCATTGAAGGTCTTTAGCGTTATTGCCCAGATTTTCTACTATGCTGTGTTGCCAATCTTCTGTTTGGTGACAGCATACTTCAGGGTTGAGGAGGTCCAAGCTACCGATGCAGTTTAATACACAATCTCCAATCTATATGCAAATCGCCGAATACATTCATGATTTAATCCTCAGCAATGTCTGGGAGGATGGTCAGAGAATCCCATCGGTACGTGATATGGCAATGGAGCTGGAGGTGAATCCCAATACCGTTATCAGGACATACTCACTTCTGCAGGAAGAGGGTACGCTTGAGAACCAACGCGGGATTGGATACTTCACCGCAAAGGATGCAAGGACGCTGGTCCTGCAAAAACGACGTGAACACTTCCTCAAACGGGAGTTGCCCTCCCTGTTTGAAACGATGGAGCGTTTGGGTCTGACTATGAAAGACTTACAACAGTATGCTGACAATAAGGAGAAGGCCGATGAAATCGAACCACAAGAAGAGTAATATGATGTTGATAGGGGGGGCAGGGATCTTTTTGGTTGTCTATCTCCTAGCCAGTGTGATCTTTGGGTCATTTCTCATTGACCGGTTCTCAACCCAGGAATTGCCGAATAGAAATGTCACCCATGTGACTGTCTGGCGGAATTGGTAAACAAGACGTATATGTATGTTGGAGGGTCGGATTTTTCGACCCTCCTTTCACGCTATCCAATGAAGTTCAAACAGACTGGCTGCTCAACAATAATCCGATGATTGCATAATCCGCACAGTCCAGTTCTACGGTTGATTGGGTAGCTGGTTACTGAGTTGCTGCTACCGTTTGCAACCACGAGGTGAGCACCGGAAGGTGAGAAGGTGAAGTTTCGTGGTTCCTTCTCACTCATGCAGTGTCCCTGGAAACTAAGGGTTCCATTGCGTTTGTCGCATCGGTAGATGGCGATGCTGTTATGTCCCCCCCGGTTGGAACAGTAGAGAAAGCGGTACTTAGCATCAAAATGAATGTCTGCTACGGTGTTCTCTCTCTTGAATCCTGGTGTAAGTGTACTGACTCGTTGTATCAAGGCAGGTTTTTCAGATAGTGCATATACCAATACCTCTGATGAGAGTTCACTGGCTACATAGAGAAACTTTTCGTCCTCTGATAGTTCAAGGTGTCTGGGGGGGCCACTTCCTGGAGGTGTGGCAATAACAGTTCTTTCACTAAGGTCGCTGTTGTACCAGAGTATTTTGTCCAATCCCAGGTCGGCTACAAAGAAAGAACTTCCATCCTTGGTGAATCTACTGCTGTGGATATGGGATCTTTCCTGGCGGGTAGGGTGGGTTCCTTTGCCTATGAAGGATTTCTGGAAAAGTAAGGTAGGTGTATCCAAAACAGAGTAGATGGTAAGTACTCCGTCTGCATAATTGGAAACAACAAGCATCGAATAATCGGGGGGGCTAAGTGAGAGATGGCAGGGAGATCCACCTCCGGTTGGCAGCATGTAGAGTAGTTTGCATGTATGGTCAGGATAGACTTGAATGGCGTAAACGTGTCCGTCTGTCTCTGTCTCACTGACGCTGTAAAGAATTTTTCTCTCAGCATCAAAACACTGGAAGGTTGGTTGTTCAATTTTCATGGAACCTGAGTGATAGGTCATAATTCCCATTCGTTCATCAAAGAGAAAGCAGTTCAGCCCCCCCT
>JDSH01000120.1_pt1 | contig 25471 bp, 38 predicted proteins | sample 199451 | NCBI WGS metagenome assembly JDSH01 (sample SAMN02584198, study PRJNA231836) | bioreactor metagenome | isolation source: continuous culture bioreactor electron acceptor NO2- transfer2 day 38 after... | place: Germany: Bremen | reverse complement strand
ATGTCGACCCCCCCCTCCCGGATCAGCCGCTGTTCGGAGACAACCTGCCTGACTATATCCGTGACCGAGCCCTCCCGGAGACTGAACACCGGCCCGCCCTGCTCCAGCCGGGCATAGGTCAGGATCTCGTCAATCAGTTCGTCGAGCTCCTGGATGTCGCCATCAATGCCCTCGAGCTGCTTTTCGAGCACTTCCTGGTACTACCGGATTCAATCATCTGAACGCCAAACCGGATACGGGCCACCGGCGTTCTCAGTTCGTGGGAAACCGCGTGAATCATTTCCCGCTGCACCTGCACCAGGCGCTGGATATGTTCCGCCATTCCATTGAACGAAGTCCCCCCCAGCCGGGACACGAGCGTGCCCTGCTCGGATTCCACCCGGGCTCCCATCTCACCCCCCCGGGCAATACGAATCGCTACCGACTCAACCTTGCGCAGATGACTCTCTACAAAACGCAACGCAAGAAACAGGCCACTGCCAGCACGCCACCGACAACAGCGGTCAGCAGCAAGATAATCGGCCAGCCCCCCCAGGGATTGAAGGGGGGGGAGGCAATGTCACCACAACCAACGCGCCTTCCGACAAACGAACCAGCGCCCTGGCACGGTTATCACCGTGTTCAAAAATCGCCAGCCCGGTGTCGCCAAGCCGCTCAAGCGCCTGCTGATCCGGCAGATCCTCGGCCTTCTGAACCAGACGGATATCGAGATTCAGAGACTCTGCCAATTGCTGCGCCACATCCGCACGCTGAGCCGCAGGCTGGTATCCAGATGCCAACGCACCATCAACGAGATTGCCCGGGCCAGATCCCGGTAGGGTTGCTCCAGATGTATGCCGAGCACCTCGCCCCCCCCGAGACCAAGGACATAATAGCCATACCCGCTATCGGTTGACTGCGCCACCACCTGGCCATAGCCAGCGCTCAAGCGCAACCTGGGAAAGCCCGAAGTCGGCCGCAACGCCACTGTGCAGACCAAACATCGGGGGGGCCATCCAGTGATACTGACTGAGCGGATCCGGGGGGGCCGCTGCCAGCCAACGCATAACCGGTGTCATGGCCTGCTCATGCCAGTATTGTTCGCGAACGGAGTTGATGCCGTTAAACAGCAGGACGCACACCAGTACGACCGCCGCCGCAATGGCAGCAATACGAGCGTAGGCTTTCAGGAAAAATTTCAGGGACATCGGGCCAACCCTGGTAACCGGCGTTGCCACCTTCGGGGGGGCGGCAACGCCTCAGGCGCGATCAGGCTTCCTTGACGAACAGGTAGCCCTTGCTGCGAACGGTTTTGATACGGCGCGGGTGGATGGGATCGTCACCGATTTTCGGGCGGATCCTGGACACGCGAACGTCAATGGAACGATCCTGCCCATCGTACTCGATGCCCCCCCGGAGTGCGGTGAAAATCTCTTCCCTGCTCAGCACCCGCCCGGCATTACTGGCCAGCAGCCAGAGCAGGTCGAACTCAGCACTGGTGAGGTCGATACTTTCGTCACTTAACCAGGCTTCACGCATGGAACGATCGACCACGAGGTCGTTGAACTGCAAACGCACCGGCTCCTCCCCCCCGGACGTCTCCTGCCCGCTAACGGGCGAGGTTTCTACCCGGCGCAGCATGGCACGGATGCGGGCGAGCAGAACGCGCGGTTGGACCGGTTTGCCAATGTAGTCATCCGCGCCCATTTCCAGGCCCAGGACCTGGTCCAGGTCGTCTGTCCGGGCGGTGAGCATAATAATGGGGGGGCCATTGAAGAACGGCCGTACCCGCCGGCAGATGGACAAACCATCTTCGCCAGGCAGCATCAGATCCAGAACCACAAGATCAGGCTGCTCGTTGCGGATCCGCTCAACAGCGGCTCCCCCCCCGTGGGTTTCCAACGACACTGTCAGGCCATTGTTCTCAAGGTACTCGCGGGTCAGATCCGCAAGCCGCTCATCGTCCTCTACGATCAGGATTCGCCAACTCTCGTTTGTTTGTTCCACGCCATCCATCTCTGATTATTTTATTCCGGTTTCAGGGTTGTACACCCGACGATACAGGCAACGTTCAGTTACAGCAATTATACATGCTATTCAGAAATATACATGGAACCGCCAAAGGGTTACAGCCTGTGACACATATCCGTTTTCCTGAAAACGGTCTCGCACTGTCACAGAGACGTCACCCCCCCGGCGTCACCCATCTGTCATACCCGCTTCATAGCCTTGACCTGAAACAGAAACACAGAGGCCAAGCCATGACTGCAACCACCGCGAGCCTTCAACCCCCCGCCGGGGGGGCCGTAACCTGAGCACCGAACTGACCCGTGACCCGGAGCTCATAGAAGCGGCGCAGCGCCTGCGTTACCGGGTATTCTCCGAGGAGTATGGCAGCGATCTCGGCGCCACAATCCCGGGTATTGATGCCGATGCCTACGATGCGGCATGCGATCACCTGATCGTCACTGACGCAGACACCGGTGAACTGGTGGCCACCACCCGCATACTTCACCAGGACGATACGGCTTCAGTTGGCGGCTTCTACTCCCGAGGCGAGTTTGATCTCGCGGCTCTGGAAGCCCTGCCCGGAACACTGGCTGAACTCGGCCGCACCTGCGTGCACCCGGACTACCGCAATGGCGGCACCATCACGCTGCTGTGGTCAGCGGTGGCGGAGTACCTGGTGCAGCGCAACGTTACCCATCTGATCGGCTGCGCCAGTATCAGCATGGCCGACGGCGGGGGGGCAAAAGCCTGGCATGTGGCCCGGCTTCTGCAACAACAGCATCTGTCTGAGCCGCATTGCCGGGTAACGCCAAAGCGCCAACTGCCACATCTTGCCCATCCGGAATCAGAACGCTCTGTGGACATACCGCCCCCCCTGATCAAGGCGTACATGCGCCTGGGCGCAAGGGTCTGTGGCGAGCCTTGCTGGGATCCTGAATTCCGCTGTGCCGACATGCTGGTGCTGCTGGAGGTCAGTAACCTGGCCGGCCGCTACAGCCGGCACTTCCTGCGCCGCCCAGCCTGATTCGGAGGATCGCCGATGAGCTGGCTTCGACTGAGCTTTCGCTTAGCAATGTTTGCAGGCTTCCTTGTCGGAGCCTGCGCGCTGGCGGCTTTGCTCCGGATCTCCGATCTGGCCAGGACCAGACCGGTGGACAGGAATCCCTGGGCAACAATCTGTTTTCGGAAGGCATGTCAGTGCCTGGGCTGGCAGGTTCAGGTTTATGGCCAGCTGTCGGGAAAACGCCCTGTTTGTCGCCAACCACATCAGTTGGTCAGACATCCCGGTTCTCGGCAGCATTACGCCCATGCGGTTTCTGTCAAAAGCGGAAGTAGGTCAATGGCCGGTGATCGGCTGGCTGGCCCGGCAGGCCGGCACGCTGTTCATCAAACGTGGCGGCGGTCAGGCCAGAGCTATCAAAGCCAGTATCGCGCAATGCCTGCAGGCTGGAGAATCGGTGATGGTCTATCCCGAGGGAACCACCAGCACCGGGCTAGCCGTGTTGCCCATGCACGGACTGTTGCTGAGCGCCGCCCGGGACAGCAACACGGCCATACAGCCAGTGTCCATCGGTTATCGGCGAGAACGGCGCCCTGACGCACTGGCGCCCTTTGTGGGCGATGACAGTTTCCACTGTCACCTGTTCAGGCTGCTGCGACAGCCACCGGGCAGATCATCGTAATACTGCATCCGCCCCCCCTTGGACCGGATCCGGATCTATCCCTGAATGAGCTGACCGGGTGCATACACCAGCAGATCAGCCAGGGCCTCGCCCGCATTCACTCGGGCGAGTTCGACCAGGTACCCGAACGCCCTCTCAGAACAGCGGGCGACCCTGAGCTACCTCGTCTTCAGTAGCCTCGCGACGACCCACGATTTCCAGGTCAAAATAGAGAGTGAAACCGGCCAGAGGGTGATTGGCATCCACTTTGACCAAGTTGCCGTCGATCGCCACCACCTGCACCACCTGGGCCTGATCACCGGAGTTAGTCTGGAATTTCATGCCCACATCCAGGTTTTCAACGCCCTCAAAGAGGGAACGGGGGGGCACCTTGCGCACCAGGTCCTCGCGGTATTCGCCGTAGGCCATCTCCGGTGGCACGGTCACTTCCAGGCAATCACCTACGTTTCGGTCTTTCACCGCCTCCTGAATGCCGGCAATGATCTCGGGGGGGCTGCCGTAGATAAAGTGCAGAGGCTCGCTGCCTTCAGACGTATCCACCAGCTCACCGATGCGGTTCTTGAGCACGTAATGGACGGTAAAAACATCCGGCCGGGTGTTCGGGTTATCGGCTTGCATCAGCTGTTTTCGCTTCCTGTCTTTGTCGCGGGTTCAAGTTGCTGCAGGCCATGTATCACCAGTTTGCGATCCAGCTTCTCCCGAATGCCTGAGGGGGGGTTGTTCAACCCCCCCATGCGTTCGAGCAGCACCGCGTACTGGCCAGTATCGTCTTCAGCCGGATGGCCTGCCAAAGGGTCGCCAGTTTACCACGGGGGGGAGTGGCGGTTGCGGCTTTCAGTCCTTTAAGGGCTTTCCCCCCCAGGGTCAGCTCCTCATCGGTGAAATCCCGGCCGAACGGGAACGCCGGGAACCAGTCGCCCTTACCGGGTGCAGCTAAAGCCTGGCGAACCGACGCCGGCGTATTGTTCTGCCAGTCCGCAGGCAAGCGGAAATCGTCACGGACCTTGCCCGCCTTCTGGGCCTGTTTCAGCAAATCCGCCTGGAAACGGGAATCGGCAATACGGATCAGCGCCAGGAACACATCTTCGTCGGACCGCCCCCCCCGCAAATCGGCAATGCCGTACTCGGTGATCACAATGTCCCTGAGATGTCTTGGAATGGTGCAATGGGCATAGTTGAAGACAATGTTGGACACTACCTGCCCACCCGACATGCGGGTGGCTCTGAGAGCCAGGATGGAGCGCGCCCCCCCGGGCAACTCATGGGCCATCGAAACAAAGTTGTACTGCCCCCCCCACACCACTGACCACGCGACCATCATCCAGCCCATCTGACACTGCCGCGCCATTGAGGGTGTACATCATCGCAGAGTTGATAAACCGACCGTGCAAACGCTGGGCGGCTTTGAGCTTCTGATCTCCGAAACGGTGATCGTAAAGGTGGTTGATGAAATTGACACTGGTCATGCAGATCTTGTCACGCTGCTCTGGCGACATATCTCTCAGAGCCTGGTAGAAGGCCTCCGGCCCCCCCACGTAGAAGCCACCGTGCATGGCAATACCACCGGTAAGCTTGAACCAAGACCCAGGGCCGCCAGCGCCTCACGGGTCTGATCCTGGCTGAGGTCTGCTTCTACAGCGTGATCTTCACTCAGGCGCAGGCGTCCGCCACGGAATTCCACTGTGTCCCGCAGAATGCCGTACTGAATCAGCCAGTTGACATCCCGCGCCCGCAATGGCGAGTCGATCAGCCCTTCCCGGACCAGCACATCCAGCATGTCGAGCGACGGCGTCAGGGTAATCTCGCCCCCCCGGTTGATCAGAGTCTGCAAACCGGCATGATCAAATACTTCCCGCTTCAGGATGCCCTCCTGCATCAGATACAGGAAGCCATCCACCATCATTTCACTACAGCCATACAGGCCGGTCTCGAACGTACCGGTACCGCCGCAGCTGTCAACCACAGGGAACCTGGATCCCACATCCAGGTGGTCATAAACTGCGCGCCAGGCATCATTGTGCTTGTGGCGCAGAATGGCGTTGTGAACCAGCGAGGCTCCCAGTGAACCGATGCCAACCTGAAGGGTTCCGCCATCCTTCAACAGGCAGCTGGCGTAGAATCCGATGAGGTGATCAGACGGACTGATGGCCATCTGAGGAGCCGAGAATAACGGATAGTCTGTCGATGGATGACTGAAGAGAAGATCAAACTGCTGTTCCTCGACGGCTGCATGATGGCCAAACCAGGGCAGGTACTGATTGATTTCAGCCACCATGGCCACCGGTACGCCCTGCTGTTCACGCTCCCGCAGCAGCGGCAGGATATCGAGTGACAGGTCCGGGTTACAGCTAAAGCTCACCTGGCCCGGAAAGCCATTGGGCTCGCCTGGGGGGGAAACCATCTGCCCCCCCACCACATTCACACCCTGCGCCATCAGATCGCGAACGGCATGGGTGTAGTTGGTGCATACATAGTTTCGCTGCTGGTTGCGATTGCTCAGGTAGCTGCCAGCTTTGAAGAAAAATTCAGACACCTGGACATTGCTTGGCAAGCGGTTATTGGCGACATCACGGGCATAGGCGAGTTCCGGAATATCGCCAAACAGGCGCTTGGCGAAGGGCCCCCCCATGAAACGTTTTTCCAGTGAAGAACTGCCCTCAGGCGCTAACAGGGAGAGCGCGGTCACAATATGCAGCTCAATGTCCGGATCATCCTTGGCACGCTGATAGAGCGCATTCACAAACCTCACCGGCTTGCCAAGACCAAGCGGCAAGCCCAGGGTAATGCGCTTGCCAACCCGTTCAATCACCCGATCAACACACCGTTCTGCGTCGTCGCAATAGACTCCGTTCTCTGCTGCCATTACCGGCTCCTCGTCGCTTGAGAATCTCAATTAAGGTGGATGATCACACGGCAGATTCAAGCTGACAATGCGTCAGGTCATGACATTTTGACAAAGCGGAAGGTCGGGAGAAAGATGGCGGGCACGCCAAGGAACAGCGGTCAGAACTTCCAGCGCAGGTTCAGGCAGGCACCTTCGTTCAACAGGGCGATGCCGTGGTCAGGCTGAGCCGGATCGGAAGCATAGGTCTTTTCAGCAGTGCGGGAGCGGCTGAGGCTCAGGCTGAGCAGACGGGAGCCGATAGCGGTAAGTGCATCGCTGCGGTCGTCTTCATAATCGCCGGACATCCATTCCTGAAGTTCGTAAACATCCTCCGCCGTCGTCATTTCGTCGCGCTCGGCCATCATGCGCTCGGAAAGCATCGGTTCCGACAACATGGGCTGCGCAGCGTCAGCCCGCATCGCAAAGGCGACGCTATTCAGGGCTAGAAGGACGACGAACAGGCGAAGAATCATGGCAACAGGAAATCCGGTATCGACATTGGCTTTATTTAATTCACAGTACCAAAGTCTAATGATTGCGACGAAGATTGGTGTGATTTTGCACACAATTTCGCCAGCGTTCCGTCGCCTGGCACCAGCTTTTTTGTCAATAAATGATCACTTATATTGCAGTATGTAACGATCCTGCCGCTGGTCGGAGCGGCAGGATCGCACCCGGCTACTGCAAGCCCTTATGCATACAGTCTTCAAGGGCAGGGATAGGTGAACTCGGCATGGATCGCCTCGATGGCGGACACGAGGTCGGGGGGGCTCAGAGTCACACTGCTGCCCCCCCGATGTTCTCCCTGAGCTGCTCCATGGTGGTTGCGCCAATGATGTTACTGGTTACGAACTCCCGACTGTTCACCCAGGCCAGTGCCAGTTGGGCCGGCGTGAGACCATGCTGGTGAGCCAGCTCAACATAGGCCCTCGTGGCGTCCGCCGCCCGGTCATTGGTATAGCGACTGAACCGCTCGTACAGAGTCAGCCGGGCCTTTTCCGGCCATTTTCCCCCCCCAGGTATTTGCCGGTCAGCATGCCAAAGGCCAGTGGTGAATAGGCCAGCAGGCCGGTGCCTTCACGATGGGCGAACTCCGCCAGGCCGGCTTCAAAGGAACGGTTCAACAGGTTGTAGGGGGGGTTCTGGATAGAGACCACCCGGGGGGGCCAGCCACGCTGCTCCGCCAGGCGCAGGTACTGCATCGTGCCCCCCCACGGTGTCTCGTTGGAAAGCCCGATGTGTCTGACCTTTCCTTCACGCACCAGTTCATCCAGCGCTTCCAGTGTTTCCTCAATGGGCGTCATCTGCTCATCGGGATTGCGGTCATAACCAAGCTTGCCAAAAAAATTGGCGCTCCGGTCCGGCCAGTGCACCTGATAAAGATCGATGTAATCCGTCTGCAGGCGCTTAAGGCTGCCCTCACAGGCAGAGCGGATATGCTCCCGGGTCAGCCTCGGGCCACCGCGCAAATACCCGAGGCCATTACCCGGCCCGGCCACCTTGCTGGCGATCACCAGGTCATCACGCTGGCCACGGCGGGCCAGCCAGTTGCCCAGATACTGCTCGGTCAGGCCCTGGGTTTCTGCCCTGGGTGGCACTGGATACATTTCAGCGGCGTCGATGAAATTGATGCCCTGCTCCATGGCATAGTCGAGCTGCTGAAAGGCTTCCTGCTCGCTGTTCTGCTCGCCCCCCCAGGTCATGGTTCCCAGGCAGATCAGGCTGACCTCGATATCTGTAAAGCCAAGTTTTCGCGTTTGCATGGAATCTCCTTGCAATAGGTCGATAAGAGACGGGGGGGTATAAACACGTAAACGGAATGTCACGGAGTTGTCGCATTTCTGTCATGGCGTCTTTCCATAGTAAAGGCATGACAGCAGAACCTTCAGGAACCCCCCCCGTGACCGAAGCCCAGTTGACCGAACGGCGACCGCAACACATTACCATTGTTTCCGAGACGTTTCCGCCGGAAATCAATGGTGTTGCCAACACCATGCGGCACCTGTGTCAGGGGGGCTGATGCAACGGGGGGGCCACCATGTAACCGTGGTGCGCCCCCCCCGGCAGCCCCCCCACGAACAGAAAGGACTGTTTGAGAGTACCGGGAGCGGGTTGTTTTCCACCGAACTGGTGGTTAATGGCTTGCCTCTTCCCGGCTACGCAGATCTGCGCTTCGGTACCGCCCGCCCCCCCTCGAGCCTGAAAAAGCTCTGGCAGAAACAGCGGCCCGACGGCATCTATGTGGCAACCCAGGGGGGGCCACTCGGCGTGGCGGCCGTGAACGCGGCTCGCAGCCTCGCCCTGCCTGTCAGTTCCGGGTTCCATACCAACTTCCATCAGTATTCTCGCTATTACGGAGCGGGCCTGCTCGAACGGTTACTGTGTGCCTACGGTCGCTGGTTCCATAACAGAACAGCCATCACCCTGGTGCCTACCGGTCGCATGCAGCGGGTGACCCGGGACATGGGGGGGATCACCTGCACCGGCCTCTGGAGCCGGGGGGGCGTGGATTGCCAGCGCTTCACCCCCCCCACAAACGCGACCAATCCCTGCGTCGGCAATGGGGGGGGCTGCACGACAACGAACGTGCCGTACTCTATGTCGGGCGCCTGGCTGCGGAAAAAAACCTGCGCATGGCTGTTGCCTGCTTCGAGCGTATCCGCGGCCTGCATCCTAATGCCCGCTTCGTGCTGGTAGGGGGGGATGGCCCCCCCATGCGCCGCTCCCTGGAAGACCGGCACCCGGACTACATATTCTGTGGCACACGACGGGGGGGCGAAGATCTGGCCCGGCACTATGCTCCGGTGACCTGTTCCTGTTTCCCAGTAAAACCGACACCTTCGGCAACGTGGTGCTGGAAGCCATGGCCAGCGGACTGGGCATCGTCGCCTTCGACGATGCTGCAGCCGCAGAACATATCCGACATGACGAAAACGGCATGAAGGCTGAACTGACAGACGACGAAGCCTTCGTCAATCACGCCCTGAGACTGGCCGACCAGCCCTCACTGTTGAACCGAGTCCGCGCCCAGGCTCGCCTGGACGCTCTTGAATTGAATTGGAGCAGCCAGATCGACCAGTTTGAACAGCTGGTTTTAAACCAAACTGCACAGGCCCGATACCATGGCATTAACAAGCAAGGCATCTCGCTTCTTTGAGTTGGCAGACCAGCGAGAATTCGCGGTCTGCCAGGCCATTAATCGCAGCGTACGGTTCCGGCCGATTCTGGGGGGGTATTTCCGAGTCGTCAGCCGACTTGGCGACGGTTGGTTCTGGTACGCGCTGATTCTCTTACTGCCTTTCTACGCCGGGGGGGACTCTGGCCCGGCCCTGGCACTTCAAATGGCGCTTACCGGGCTCACCTGCACGCTGACCTACAAGGCCCTCAAACGCTGGCTGATCCGCGAGCGGCCTTTTATTTCGTTTCCGGTTATTAACTGTGCAACGCCGCCACTGGACCGGTACAGCTTTCCCTCCGGCCACACCCTGCACGCGGTGTGTTTTCAGGCCATGCTGTTCGTTGCGCTCCCGGCCCTGGCCTGGTGTGTGCTTCCGTTCACCTTGTCAGTGGCGGCATCCCGGGTCATTCTCGGGCTCCACTACCCCCCCAGCGATGTCCTGGCCGGCGCCTTGATTGGTGGCACCATGGCTGGGCCTCTATGCAGTGGCTGGCCAGCTGAGCCCAACCCAGGCAGTTGCCGCATTCTGGTCTACACTGATTCCGGAGAATCCTGCCGGAGTGAGTCATGAACACAAAGATCCTGCTGGTCACCGGGGGGGCCGCAATTATTCTGGCGCTGGCGCTCCTGTGGCCGACCGATACCCCCCCGCCACCCGAGTTACCACCAGCCGGAAACGCTCCGGATACCGCTTCAGATCCGGCCGAGGCACCCCCCCCGCCCTCTTCCGATACCCTGACACCTGAACAACAGGCACTGCTGGACAACCCCCCCAAGGTCAAGGCTTACGCCCAGCGGCTTGAATTTGAAGATGACCTGCACGATTTCTTTGCCAACGCCCCCCCATCTCTCCCCCCCGAACAGAAGCGCCGGGCCCAGGCCGATGCCCTGCAAGAGCGTATGAACGAATACGAAGGATCTGCGCAGGTGAGTGCTCCGGAAGCCGCGTTGATTCAACTGGCGATGATCCAGATTCTGGAGCCGGATGAGGAGGCAGCAAAAGCCGCCGCACAGCAACTCATGGACCGGTACCGGGCTGAATCCGGAGCCAGACTGCAGGCCTGGCTGGATGAACCCAGGCCGGACTTCGAACGCTACAAGGCCCGGGAAAAGGCAATTGTGGAAGAAGTGATGGCCATGGATGATATTCCCGGCGGACTGACCCGGGACCAATACCTGCGTGAGCGCCTTCAGGAAGCTCGGGTAGAGGCCATGGGCCGGTCCGCCGGCAATAATCAGAGCAACTGATCCAGCGACCAGTACAACAGGTTGAACGGTTTGTTGTAATCGGCCACCGTATCGGTCTCCGAGGCCTGCATCACCGCACCGCTGCCATTCATCACGTTATTGACGAAATCCCCCCCCAGTTCCAGGCCCAACTCCTGAATATCCGAATTGGCGAACTCGATAATGGACGTGCAGTGACTTTCATTCACGTCCCGAAACATGGGCAGGTAATAGCCGAAGTTGTCCAGCCCGGCCAGCGTCTGCGTCAACCGTTCGGTATCCACGGCCCACTTCTGATGCAGCAAAGCCTCCTTGGTGGCCTGATCCGGCGCATTCTCGATCTCCGGGAAGAAGCGCTCATAGGAATAGGAGGAGTAGTTCAGGTCCCGCCAGAAATGCGTATGCCCCCCCATACGGTCCTGAGGCAGCGCCGTCGCCAGCGCAGGATACAGGCTGCCGAGGTCATTCAGGTTCAGTGCCGGTAAACCGGACTTCAGGTAAGCCAGCGGGCCGCCCGGCTGGTCCAGCCCCCCCCAGGATTGCCTGATGAAGCTCTGTAGCAGCACCGAAGGATACTGCTGAGGGTCGGCGCCAACCGGCGCACTGAAGGCAGGGCCTGAATCGTTGATCAGGAAACTTCGAGTCGGCGCCATGTCCCGCCGGGTTGGGTGATAGTTGGTCAAGCCACCAATGCCACCAGCACTGCAACCGGTCGCCAGCATTTGCCCGGGGGGGCGTTGCAGGTTGTCCTTGAGCCAGCTGATCACCGCCCGGGTATTCCTCAGGCCGTTGTGATGCCAGATCAGAGGTTCCGCCTCGCCTTCAGGATCTTCATACACCGCCACCCGGTCGCCGGAATAGATATCCCCCCCCGTACAGTAGGGTACGTAGACCATGTTCCAGTTCTGGGTTTTTACCCGGGTCCAGGGATGCAGACGAACCACAAACGGGCTCACCAGGCTGGCGCCGGGATTCAACAGAGACATGTAATCATCCGGGATACCATCGGGATTACGAGCTCCCCCCCGGATCCCGGTCTGGCCACTGCAACTCTCGTAATCCCAGCAGCACCGCCACCTTCAAAATAAACCACGGTATTGGAAGTGTTCGGCACCCGGTTCACGAAGAACTTGTACTCCGAACCGTTACCGCATACAGCGCCGGTTTCCGGCGCCAGTGCGATGGTCTGCCACTGGTAGTAGGCCCCCCCCGCCGAGAAATTCTCGTAGCCATCGGGATTGGCCAACAAAGGGTAGGCACCTGGCGCTGATCCGATGTCACCGGATTATCGGCACCGGGCGCGACGCCAGGTTACCCAGGGTTCGCCAGAATCCATAATCCCCCCCCAGCTCCGCCGATGCCGGAGCCGACAGCAACAATAACAACAAGCCCGCCAGCGCACCGGAGCGCCAGGGGGGGCCACAACAGCCAGCTTTGTTCATTCTTGTTCTCCTGCGATTGTCGTTTCGGGGGGGCGGGCGTGGCCCGCAACGCTTACAGCAGGATAGCGTCACCTAAAAGCTAGAGGTGACACACTGTCACGTCAAAGCGGCAGCCATACCGTTTTAACCTAAAAAAAATGGCGGATATGCCGCGGGGGGGACCGAAGTCAGTCAAACAGGCGCAACTGGGTGACCGGAGCATCGTCATTGCGGAACCGGACACCCACTCCCAGCAGGCGAACCGGGCGGTCTTTGGGCATCAGCTCTTCGAGCAGTGGCTGGAAATCCACCAGGGCCGGCTCGGTAACGGACTCCCGAACCCGCTCCAGCGTGTGGGTGGAAAAATCGCTGTAGCGGATTTTCACGAACAGCTTGTGTATCGGCTTGTGCTGCCCCCCCTTGCGCGAGAGGCGAAGATTGAGGTCGGCCACCAGGGCCGGCATCACGGTATCGCAGGCGCTCCGGTCAGGGAGGTCCTGGGAAAAGGTACGCTCGACGCTCACCGACTTGGCCACCCGCGACACCACAACGGGGGGGCGATTGTCCCGGCCATGGGCCATTTCAAACAAACGATAGCCCTGTTTGCCAAACTTCTCGATCAACACGTCGGCACCCAGCGCCTGCATATCGCCACAGGTTTTCACACCCAGGGCGTGCAGCCGGGCCGCGGTCACCTGCCCTACACCGAAGAGCTTTTCCACCGGCAGCTCGCTTACAAAGTCGGCCACCTCCGGCGGCGTAATCACAAACAGACCATCGGGCTTGCGCCAGTCACTGGCAATTTTGGCAAGGAACTTGTTGGGGGGGGCCACGCCGGCGGAAATGGTAATGCCGACTTCCCTGCTCACCCGCTCCCGCAGGTGCCGCGCCATCAAGGTGGCACTGCCCTTGAACGCGTCAACATCGGTCACATCCAGAAACGCCTCATCCAGGGACAAGGCTCAACCAGATCGGTCATCTCCCGCAGTATCGCCATCACCTGCTGGGAAACTGCCCGGTAACGGCCCATGTCCGGCGGTACCGTGACCAGGCCGGGGGGGCACAACCGCCGGGCTTCGCTGCCGGGCATGGCCGAACGCACGCCAAAAGCCCGGGCCCGGTAGTTGCAGGTGGTCACCACACCACGGCCGCCCTCGCCACCCACCGCCAGCGGAACATCCCGCAAGCTTGGGTCGTCACGCATCTCGACGGCGGCATAGAAGCAGTCGCAGTCCACATGAATGATCTTGCGCTGGGCCATAGGGGGGGCGGGCTCACGTTAACTATCTGTACGTTTATACAGCCTTGTATCTTACGGTAACATGCCGAGAATGTCAGGAAATCCCGATAGTCCCGGCAAGCAACAGCGAGGCCCCCCATGAGCAACCCGATTCCCGAGTCTGAACGCACCGAAATCGAAGCCGCCGCCTTCCGGCGCCTGGTGCAGCACCTGCGTGAAAACAACGACGTCCAGAACATCGACCTGATGAATCTGGCGGGTTTCTGTCGCAACTGCCTGTCCAAATGGTATCGGGCCGAAGCGGGAGAGCGGGGGGGGTTCGACATTTCAGATCCGGACGCCCGGGAAGAAATCTACGGCATGCGTACGAAGAATGGAAAGCCAACTACCAGACCGGCCCCCCCAAGCAGGATCACAAATAATGAATGTTAATGAAGCGGTTCGTATCCACCTGGCCTCAGTGCAGGCCGGTCATGCCGATTTCGACGACACCCTGAAACTGATCAATCAGTATTTCGAATTTCGGCCCACCGGTTTCAGCAACGGCCCGCTTCGCAACGAGACTGGCGAAAACGCTGGCTCCTGCCGGGTCTTCGGCCTGGGTCAGTACTGTAATCTGAGCGAGACCGACACCCTGCGCCTGTTCGCCCAACACTACGAGCAGGTGCTCGGCGACCTGCCGGGGGGGACAGCCATGGTAACATTCGCCAGTTTATCAGCACGGGCTGGTCCGGCATCCGTTTCGATGCCCCCCCTCCGCTGCGCGCCCTCGGAGATGCCCATGCCTCAGACACCGGAGAACAGGTCCATCCATGAGCGATTCCGCAGCCACCGACACAAAACAGAGCTTTCAACTGAAGAGTGCCAGTGTTTCCCTGACCGCCCTTGAGCTTTACTACTTCGACAACGACGAATTTGAAGCCAATCTTCGGGACAAGATCAGCCAGGCGCCGGGCTTCTTCAAAGACATTCCGCTGATTATCAGCCTGGAGAAATATGAAGGCCTGGACAGCGAACTCGATTTTTTTCAAGATGATCGGGACCTGCCGCCGCCACAACATCCATGTGATTGGCGTACGTGCCGCCAACGACGATCAGCGCCGGCTTGCCCGGGGGGGAGCCTCCCTGGCATTGCTGCCCGGCGGCAGCCTGAAAGAAAGGCCGGCGCCGGAAGCCCCCCCGGCAGAAGCAGAACCGGAAACGGCAACCGCACCGGAGCCTGCAAACGAACCCGCACCGGCGAAAATCGTCAATCAGCCGGTTCGATCAGGCCAGCAGGTATACGCGCCGGAAGGCGATCTGATCATCCTTGCGCCGGTGCAGGCCGGAGCCGAAGTTCTGGCTGCCGGCAATATTCATGTTTACGGCCCGTTACGCGGACGGGCGCTGGCCGGCATTCACGGTGCCGAGTCTGCCGGGTGTTCTGCCAGTCACTTGAGGCGGAGCTTGTGTCCATCGCCGGACACTATAAAATCTCCGAAGATCTTCAGGACATTGGCTGGAAAAGCGCTGTGCAGATCCAGCTCAGGGACGATGTGCTGGTGGTGACGCCACTGGACAAGGCCTGATGTTGTGACAACCGATAACAACAGTTGAAACCATGACGAATCCACCGAGAAACAGGAACTGAACCTTGGCTAGAATCATTGTCGTTACCTCAGGAAAAGGCGGCGTGGGCAAAACCACCACCAGCGCCTCCATCAGCACTGGTCTGGCAAAGCGTGGCCACAAGACCGTCGTGATTGATTTCGACGTGGGTCTGCGCAACCTGGACCTGATCATGAACTGCGAACGCCGGGTGGTGTACGACTTCGTTAACGTCATTCAGGGCGAAGCGACTCTCAACCAGGCCCTGATCAAGGACAAGCGGGTAGAAACGCTCTACATCCTGCCTGCCTCCCAGACCCGCGAGAAGGAAGCTCTCACCAAAGATGGTGTGGAGAAGGTCATCAACGAACTGTCCGAAACCTTCGACTACATCGTGTGCGACTCCCCCCCGGCCGGCATCGAACATGGCGCCCTGATGGCGCTCTACTATGCCGACGAGGCGATTGTCGTAACCAACCCGGAAGTCTCATCGGTACGGGATTCAGACCGCATCCTGGGCATACTGCAGAGCAAATCCCGGCGAGCGGAAATGGGGGGGCAGGACCCAGTCAAGGAACACCTGCTACTGACCCGCTACAACCGGACCGGGTAGAAAAAGGCGAGATGCTGTCGGTACAGGATGTTGAGGAAATCCTGGCCATTCCCCCCCTGCTGGGCGTGATTCCCGAGAGCCAGATCGTACTGAATGCCTCCAACCAGGGCCTGCCGGTCATTCTGGAGGAGCAAAGCGATGCCGGCCAGGCCTATGAAGATGCCGTTGCGAGGCTGCTGGGCGAGGAACGGGAACACCGTTTCATGACGTCCCAGAAAAAAAGGCTTCTTCTCACGGATGTTCAAAGGGGGGGGCTAAGGGATGAGTTTTTTTTCGATTACTTCAGAAGCAAGAAAAACAGTACGGCCAGTGTCGCCAAGGAGCGACTGCAGATTATCGTGGCCCATGAGCGGGGGGGCCAGCGTGAACAGCCGGACTACCTGCCCAGCTGCAGCAGGAGCTGTTGCAGGTGATCCGCAAGTACGTTCAGATCAGCGACGACATGGTACAGGTGGAGGTGGATCGCAATGACCACTGCTCCGTGCTGGAATTGAACGTCACCCTGCCCGAAAAGTGATGGCTATGCCCGGTTTACCACCGGGCAAAGTGATCTTCCATCAATCCCCCCCGTAACCCGTTTACGGGGGGGATTTTTTTTGCCGCTTTCATCCGCAACCGTACCCTGGAAAGTGCCCACAAACTGACGGAAATTGGAGGCAATAACCCAGGCGTTGAGCTTTTCCCGGCGCGCGCCAGCGGGCACGAAACGGAGGTCAACGCGGCCATCGTCGGTGGTGACCCGCCAGTCTGCCCCCCCGGGCTGATAGCGATCAAACTCGAATCGGCCGGCCCCCCCAGCAGAATGCGACGTCCGTCGAGCCACAGCGCGTTCTCGGTCATCCCGGTCTCGTTCACACCAGCGGCCAGGTTCAGCCCCCCACTGAAACACCATTGTCGGCAACCCCCCCAGCCAGACTGGCCCAGTTCCAGGCAGTCTCCCGGCGCATGAAGCCGCAGCTCCAGTCGATGGACCCACGGGTAGACTCATCGCAACGCCAGACCACATCGCCCAGGCGCACTTCACCGTCCACCGTCAGCCCGGCCGATTTCCGGGTGAACACCCAGCCGTTGTATCCGGCCGGCGACACCAGCCGCAAGGGTTGTTCGGGGGGGTCCCGCAACTCAAGATCCACCCGGATATTACCGGGTCCGCTCACTCTCACATTCCGACCGCCGGTGGCCGGTTCAATGGCCATGCTCAAGTCGCCTTTGCGGAACCGGGCGTGACCGCGTTCAGGATAGGGCTCTATGTTCGTGTTCCTGGCCAGAGGCTGCAAAAACGAATGCTCGAACATCTGTCCGCTCTCGAAATCGAACAGATAGAAAAAGCCATTACCCACCAGGTTCAGGTCCACAATAGCCAGGCCAAACACCCAGCCCGGTGCCATCGCACTGACAAACTGGAACTGGTTGAAACGCCAGTGTCTGGCCAGGCGGGTCCGAGGCCTGTCCATCACCGTGCGCAGGTCGTAGTCGAGGTAATTGATGGTGTCGACCGGGTGCTCCATCAGCCCTGGCGTTATTCGTCCGCGGGCATCTACCAGTTTCTGTGTTGTCATAATGTTCGTCAGATCAGGCCAATCGTGGTGTGCATTGTGTAACTAAGCTACCTGGTTCACAAACCCCCCCCGCATTCACAGGCGGGGGGGGCCATTGCGCCCCCCCGTGGTAGACTCGGCTCACTCTTACAACGGAAGTTTAGCCTATGACCACAACCAGAGCCCACGGCGTTAGCCGCCTGATTTCCGGCATTATGGGCCTGTTGATGACCTTGTCTGTGTCCGCCAGTGAAACCGGCCCGTTGCCATCGGAAGATGCCGAGGCCTGGTCACTGCGCAAGGAAGTGGACAATGTGCGGATATACACCATGGCGCGGGAAGGCTCGGGGGGGTTCGAGGCTTTCAAGGCAGTAGCGGAACTGGACGTTCCTATCGAAAACCTCATGGCCGTCATGGTCAATCCGGAATCCTGTGAGGAATGGGTACACAACTGCACCGAATCCCATGCCTTTGGCCAGGGGGGGGACTTCCACGATCGTTATGCCTATTCGGTCAACGATATGCCGTGGCCGGTAGCCGACCGGGATTATGTACTGCGCATCCGTACCCGCGGCGACGCGTCCACCGGCGAGATTGTCATGGACCTCAACGCCACTCCCAACATGCGGGCCGAGTTCAACAGTCGCGTGCGGGTGGACCGCTCCGACACACTCTACCGGTTTACCCCCCCGGAGGGCGACCGAACCCGAATGGTCTGGGTGCAGCACACCGAACCCAACGGCGCATTGCCCGGCTGGCTGGTCAATAGCCTGATTGTCGATATACCGGTCAAATCCATCCTCGCACTGGAAGCTGTCGCCAAACAGGATCGCTATCAGGGTTACCAGTTGCAATGGGGGGGCGAAGACGGCACATTGCAGGGCGTAAGCCGGAAGCCCGTTAACCCGACCCACGATGCAGGGGGGTGACGGCAGGCCACGGAACGGCTAAGCTTCATCAAAAGCACAGCAAACGGAAGATGCCCGCACATGAGTGTTCTCGCCCATGAGATCATGACCCCCCCGACCATCAAGGCCGTCCCCCCCCACAACTGGACTATGGATCGCCTCGCCAGGTTCCTCACCGACAACGAAATCACCGGCAGCCCGGTTACCGACGACAACGGCGACATCATCGGCATAGCCACCCTCAAGGACATTACCGAATTCCGGTGGAATGCCTCCCGTTCCGGCGATCAGCCAGGCTGACCGAAGAGGAGCAGGAAGAGGCCCGGCGTCTGCGTATGGTCATCTTCGAAGAGATGGGCAAGGTTCCGGTTGAAGTCCGGGACATCATGACGCCCATTGTTTTGTCGGTTGACGAAGACACGCCAGTGCGAGACATTGCCAATATCATGATGCGAGAGCACCTGCACCGGATCTTTGTCACCCGGGATTCAAAAATCACCGGTATCATAACCACTTATGACATGCTGAAACTGATCTCCGACAGAGACCTGACGCAACGCTGCGCCGAGACCGACTGAGCCACCAGAGAGGTAGCGCCCCCCCCTATGCCAAGAGCACCGCAAGCTCGCCGGAAAATGTATGTCCTCGACACCAACGTCCTGATTCACGACCCGAATGCCCTCCTGAACTTTGAAGAACATGATGTCATCATTCCGATGACCGTCCTCGAAGAACTCGACAGCCTGAAATCCGGCAAACAGACGGTTGCCGCCGACTGCCGCCAGGCCATTCGCAACATCGACAAACTGCTGGGTGATGCCAGCCCCCCCAAGGACATCGAGAAAGGCGTGCCGATTCTGCGCGGCAAGAAAGCGGACCCACTGGCACCCTCTCAATCATCATGAGCACCGAAGGTGCCGGCAATCACTCACTGCCGGAGCACCTGAACGACAACAAGATCATCAACACCCTCGCCGCCCTGCAGGCACGCCACAAGTCACGGGATATCATCCTGGTCAGTAAAGACATCAACATGCGGTTAAAGGCCCGCGGCTTTGGTGTCGAAGCCCAGGACTACCACAACGACCAGCTACTTGACGACATTGACCTGCTGCCCAAGGGCTACAAGGAGTTCCCGAACTCGTTCTGGGACGGTATCGCCAAGGTGGAAACCATCCAGCGGGAGGGAGTGACGGAACACCTGCTCAAACGCGAAGGGGGGGAACTGGCGAAACTGAACATCAACGAGTTCGTGATTGACGAGCAGGGCTTCATCGGCAAGGTCGTCGATATCTCCGAGGACCAACTGGTGCTCAAGGATCTGCACCAGCATGACCTGATGAATGAAGAAGTCTGGGGGGGCCTGGTGCCCAGGGATATCTATCAGGCCATGGCCCTGAACCTGTTACTGGACCCCCCCGACATCCACCTGGTGAACCTGACCGGCTCGGCGGGTTCCGGTAAAACCATTCTGGCCCTGGCCGCCTGTATTGAAATGACCGTGGCCAGCAAACTCTACAAACGCATCATCGCGACCCGCTCCACCCAGGGCCTGGATGAGGATATCGGTTTCCTGCCCGGTACCGAAGCCGAGAAAATGGAACCCTGGCTGGGTGCGATCGTGGACAACCTGGAAGCTTTGCACGAAGACGATGAGAACATGACCGCCAGCGTCGACTACATCCTCAGCAAAGTGCCTCTGCACTTCAAATCCATGAACTACATCCGGGGGGGCCGCAGCTTCCAGCACAGTCTCATCATCATTGATGAATCACAGAACCTGACCCCCCCGCACCAGATCAAGACCATCATCACCCGGGCCGGTAACGGCTCCAAGGTGATCTGCCTGGGCAACCTGGCGCAGATAGACACCCCCCCCTATCTGAGCCCCCCCCTGAGTTCCGGCCTGACCTACATGACTGAGCGCTTCAAGGGCTTCCGCCACGGCGGTCACATCCATCTGCAAGGCGTGCCCCCCCGTTCGGTACTGGCCGAGTTTGCCGAAGCCAATCTGTAGATTTCAGTGCGCCCCCCCCTGTTTGCGCCAGCGAGCCGGGGGGGGCATGCCAGTCCAGCGATGGAATGCCCGGTAAAAGGTACTGGCCTCTGCAAATCCGAGCGATAAAGCGATCTCTGCCAGGGACAACCCCCCCGATTCCCGCACCGCCGCCAGGGCGAGCTCCCGACGCACCTCGTCCAACAAGCTGTTGAACGTATAGCCCTGTGCCTCCAGCCGACGGGCCAACGTACGTTCGCTGAGCCCCCCCAACATCCTGGCCGCTTCTGCCCGTCGTGGAAGGTTTGGCCCCCCCATCCGGCGACCAGCCATTGTCGAAGATCCTCTGCCGACACAGCGCCCTTTTCCAGCGCCGCCAGCCGTCCTGCATTGTACTGTTCATGTACACGGGCAAGGGCCGGATCTGCCTGTGGCAAAGGCCTGTCCAGCACCTCATTACCCACCAGCAAACCACTGAACGCCTGCTCGAACTCCACCGGGCAACCAAACACCTCCCGGTACCCTGACAGCGGCCCCCCCAGACGGGCCTGACTGAATTGCACTCGCACAGGCCCAACCGCAGAACCGGCAATCCAGTCGGTCAGGCTGACCACGGCCGACAGCACCGCTTCAATCTGATGCGGACTGAACGCCAGACGCCCCCCCTGCCGGGGGGGGTGGTAGACAATCCAGGTGCCCCCCCTGCTACCCGGTATCATCTGGAAGCGACCGCCATCAGAGATCAGCCGCTGGTATTTCTGGACCAGGGTGATGGCTTCGCGCAGCGTGGCGGCGCTCTGCATGGCGAAACTGACCGCATCAATACTGGCCGGCCGCACCCCCCCGGCGCCAACTTTCAGACCAAACCCGGGATCCCGCGTGCACTGCTCCGCGGCGTGCCAGAGACGGGTAATGAAGTCGATGGGCCATCGTTCGAGAGACAGGGCCCGGCCGGCAGACCAGCGGTTTCCAGCAACAGGTTCTCCGGAACGCCCAGATTCCTCGCGGCATCGATCACGGTATTGACCCAGCCCATGGATACGGTGGCTTCTAACGTCAATTATTATGGCCTCTGAAGTCAATTCAGAACCGATCATAGCGTTATATGGTCTGTAACAACAAAACCAAAAATACAATCCGGAAACGCATCATGGTGAAACCTGTTAGCTCAGACCTTTTGATTGCCGGCGGCGGCCTGGCGGGCATTGTCACCGCCCTGGAAGCGCTGCGGGCGGGCAAGTCCGTAGCCATTGTTGATCGTGACAGCCCCCCCGAACGCTTCGGAGGTCTGGCGCTGTGGGCCTTCGGCGGCATGATGCTGATTGACACGCCGCTGCAGCGGCGCATGAGAATCGCCGATTCGCCGGAACTGGCGCTGAACGACTGGCTGCGTTTCGGCGAACTGGACCCGAACGATGAGTGGCCCATGCAGTGGGCCCGCTACTACGTTGAGCATTCCCGTACCGAGGTGCACGACTGGCTCGCCAACGAGGGCATCAAATTCATGCCGGCGGTGAACTGGGTGGAGCGAGGCCGTTTTGGCGATGGCAACAGCGTGCCCCCCCGCTACCACATCACCTGGGGGGGCACCTCCCGGGAACTGGTGCGCTGCATGGTCAATGCCCTGCACGAAGCCAGTACCGGTGGCAGACTGGCCATTCATCACCGGCACCGAATTACCGCACTCGACCATCAGGCCGGTGAGGTCTGTGGCGCCGTTGCCATCAACGAGGAAACCGGCGAAGAAGTGCGATTTGAGGCTGCGAATGTGGTGCTGGCTATGGGCGGTATCAACGGCAGCCACGCCGAGTGCCGGGCCAACTGGCCCAGACATCGGCCGCAACCGGCCACCATGCTTAACGGTGCCCACCCGTTTGCCGATGGCAAACTGCATCACTGGGCCAAAGACCACCTGGCGCACGCATCACTCACGCCGGCGAAATGTGGAACTATGCCGCGGGCTTTCCCCCCCACCCCCCCTATCCGCATTTCCCGGGCCACGGCCTGTCTACGATACCGTGTAAATCCGCACTCTGGTTGAACCACCGGGGGGCGAACGTATCGGGCCGGAACCCCCCCTGGTGACCGGCTTTGATACTCACTGGCTGTGCCAACGGGTAGCCGAGCAGGAAAAGCCCTGGACCTGGCACCTGCTGAACCGGCGCATCGCTCTGAAAGAATTTGCCATCTCCGGCGCTGAACACAACGCCCGCATCCGGGACAAACAATTCCCGCTGTTCCTGAAAGAACTGCTGCTGGGCAACAAACCGCTGGTGAATCAGATGCAGAACGAAAGCCGTCACTTCCTGGTGGATGACACCCTGGAAGGGCTGGCGAAGAAAATGAACGCCCTGACCTGCTCTCTGGACATTGACGCCGCCACCCTGCAGGCCACTGCCGATGCTTTCGATGCCAATTTCAGAAAGGGCGATCAACTGAACAACGATGCCCAAATACGCATGATACGCCACGCCCGCCAATGGGGGGGCCCGGACCGGCTGCGTACCTGCAAACCGGCGCCACTGCAAAAACCAGGGGGGGCCGGCCCCCCCTTCATCGCCATTCACATGCAACTGACCACCCGCAAGAGCCTGGGCGGCCTACGCACTGACCTGCAAAGCCGGGTGCTGGATGCCAGCGGCCAGCCCATCCGAGGCCTTTACTGCGTGGGCGAAGCGGCCGGTTTTGGTGGTGGAGGAAGCAACGGCAAACGGTCACTGGAAGGCACCTTCCTGCCCGGTTGCATACTGACGGCCCGGGCGGCCGCCCGTTCCATCACCAACGGAGGCTGACACCATGCCGCTGAGTTATCCGGCCACCGCCGCCGATTACCAGATCCTCGCCCGCCGTAAACTGCCCCCCCGTTTCCTGGCAGACTACCTGGACGGCGGTGCCACCGAAGAGCAAACCCTGCGGGCCAATGTCAGCGGCTGGAAGGATATCGCCCTGCGCCAACGTGTGTTGATTGATGTCGATAACGTGGACACCCGCACCGAGCTGGCCGGGCAATCCTGCAGCATGCCTATCGCCCTGGCGCCTCTGGGGGGGCTGGCCGGAATGATGGCACAACGGGGGGAGAAGCCCAGGCCGTAAAAGCCGCCAATGCGGCCGAGGTGCCTTTCACCCTCTCCACCGTTGGCATATGCCCGTTGGCAGAAGTGAAAGCAGCCGCCACGGCGCCCTTCTGGTTCCAGTTGTACATGATTCGTGACCGGGGGGGCTACGTAGAAAACCTGCTAAAAAAAAGCCTGGGATTCCGGCTGCCAGACGCTGATCTTTACCATCGACCTGCCCCCCCTGCCCGGCCCCCCCCGGCATCGGGACACCCGTAACGGCCTGAACAGCGCCGGCGCCCGTTCCGTTGCGCTCAAAGCGCAGCAACTGCTATCCAGGCCCGGGTGGCTATGGCAGGTAGCGATAAAAGGTAAACCCCCCCTGACCTTTGGCAACCTGAGCGACGCGGTACCAGAGGCCAGTAACCTGGACTCCTTCAAGCGCTGGGTCGATACCCAGTTCGATGCCTCCGTCACCTGGCAGGCCATCGAATGGCTGCGGGAACGCTGGCCAGGGAAACTGATCCTGAAAGGCATACTGGAAGTGATGATGCCAAAGCAGCCGTCAACGTAGGCGCCGATGGCATCGTGGTCTCCAACCACGGCGGTCGTCAGTTGGATGGTGTGGCCGCCACCGCCCGCAAACTCCCGGATATCGTGGCCGCCGTCGGCAACGACACCGAGATCCTGGTGGATGGCGGCATCCGCAACGGCGTAGACGTTTTCCGCGCCCTCGCGCTGGGGGGGGCCAACGGCGTGATGATTGGTCGCCCCCCCTGGGCGTGGGCCCTGGCGGCAGAAGGTCAGGCCGGATTAACCCGACTCCTGAACACCTGGCAGCAGGAACTGAAACTGGCCATGACCCTGACCGGCGTCACCAGAATTGCCGATATCAACGAGACCCATCTCGACCGGACCAATACAAACGAATTGACCCAAGCTGGAGAACAACAATGACCAACGGCGCTCAGGCACTCATGAAAACCCTGGTGGATTCGGGTGTTGAAGTCTGTTTTACCAACCCGGGCACCAGCGAAATGCATTTTGTCGCCGCCCTGGACAGCGAACCCGGAATGCGGGCGGTACTGGCCCTGTTTGAAGGCGTCGCCACCGGTGCCGCCGACGCTACGCCCGGATGGCGGACAAACCCGCTGCTACCCTGCTGCACCTGGGCTGTGGCCTGGGCAATGGCCTGGCCAACCTGCACAATGCACGCAAGGGTAAGGTACCGGTGGTCAACATTGTTGGCGACCATGCCACCTACCATGTGAAATACGACGCCCAGTTGCAGTCTGACATCGAAACGGTCGCTCGCAACATCTCCCCCCCAATTTTGTGCGCACGTCACAAAGCACAGAAGCCCTTTGCCAGGATGCCGCCGAAGCCATCATCGCCGCCCGGGGGGGCCTGCCAGGCAGGTAGCCACTCTGATTCTGCCAGCGGATGTGTCCTGGGGGGGCGAAGGCGGCAAGCCTTGTGCCGCACCCACTCAACCGCAAGCGCCAGCAGCTGAAGATAGCGCTGTTAAAGCGGCCGCAGAAGCCATTAAGAGCGGTAAGAAAACCGCCCTGCTGCTGGGTGGCCGCGCCCTGCGTGAGCCCGCTCTGCTGGAGGCGGCACGCATTGCCGCCCACAACGGTGTCACCCTGTTTGCCGAAACCTTCCCAACCCGCATTGAACGGGGGGGCGCCGGCCTGCCGCCGGTGGAGCGGATCGCTTACCTGGCGGAACTGGCCACTCTGCAGCTCTCCGAGTTTGACCACCTGATTCTAGTGGATGCCAAGGCCCCCCCGGTATCCTTCTTCGCCTATCCGGGCAAACAAAGCTACCTGGTGCCAGACAACTGCACTGCTCACACCCTGAGCACGCCGGAGCAGGATGCCACCGCCAGCCTGAAAAAGCTGACCGATACTCTCGGTGCCAGCAATGCCCAACCCAAGCTGCAGGCGCCCGGCCGCCCCCCCGGCCTGCCCAAAGGTAAACTCACCGCCGAAAAGGTTTGCCGGGCGGTGGGCGAACTGATGCCCGAGAACAGCATTATCGTGGATGAAGCCATCACCTCCGGCCTGATGCTGAACGCCATGACCGCAGCTCGCCACGGCACGACCTGATCACCCTCACCGGCGGGGGGGCCATCGGGCAAGGCATGCCCAAC
>JDSH01000119.1_pt1 | contig 25536 bp, 32 predicted proteins | sample 199451 | NCBI WGS metagenome assembly JDSH01 (sample SAMN02584198, study PRJNA231836) | bioreactor metagenome | isolation source: continuous culture bioreactor electron acceptor NO2- transfer2 day 38 after... | place: Germany: Bremen | reverse complement strand
AAACAGGGCATAGACCCCCCCCGGCTCGCCGGTTTTCTTGTGCTCCAGCAGTTCATTGGTCACGCCGCCGTAGGCAGAGACCACAAAAATCCGCTGGTAGAGGTCGCTCTTCTTGCGCTTGCCAATAATGATATTGTCGCGCACGGCCTCATAGTTACTCATGGAAGTACCGCCGATTTTCTCGACGGTATGTTGTGCCGTTGTCATGTCGTTGCCTTTGCTATCCTGCGGAATGTAAGTGTGGGATGGCGGGCGTCTTACGACGCCTCGCTAACACCTTCCTGCATGATCTCATCGACACTCTCGGCCAGGATTTTCACACCCAGGCGCAGATCATCTTCGCTGGTGGTCAGCGGCATCAGGCACTTGATCACCTCATCGTTCGGACCACTGGTCTCGATGATCAGGCCGTGCTCAAAGGCACGCTTGGTGATCGGGCCGGTCAGATCTGCATGCTTGGCCTCGATGCCGCGCATCAGGCCCCCCCGGCCTTTCATCTTGAACTCACCCGGGTACTTGTCGCAGATGGCCTGCAGGGCATCACCCAGCACCTTGGTCTTGGCCTTCACTTCGTTGGCAAAGGTGTCGTCCTTCCAGTAGGTTTCAATGGCCGCACGGGCAGTGACAAACGCCATGTTGTTACCACGGAAGGTACCGTTGTGCTCACCGGATTCCCACACGTCCAGTTCCGGCTTGAACAGCACCAGTGCCATCGGCAGACCATAGCCGCTCAGGGACTTGGACACGGTCACAATGTCCGGCTTGATGCCGGCGAACTCAAAGCTGAAGAACTCGCCGGTACGGCCGTTGCCCGCCTGGATATCATCCACAATCAGCAGAATATCGTGCTTCTGGCACAGCTCGGACAGACCTTTGAGCCACTCGGCACGGGCGGCGTTCAGACCACCCTCGCCCTGTACGGCTTCAACAATGACGGCAGCCGGCAGCTCAACGCCGGAAGAGCTGTCTGACAGCACCTTGTCCATGATAGCCAGGGTATCAACGTCTTCGCCCAGGTAGCCGTCGTAGAACATGAAGTCGACATGCCCCCCCAGGGGGGGAATACCTACGCCACCACGGTGATGCTCGTTACCAGTGGCTGCTACCGCACCGGTAGTGACACCGTGAAAACCGTTGGTGAAGGAAATGATGTTGGTACGGCCTTTCACCTTACGGGCCAGCTTCATGGCCGCTTCCACACAGTTGGTACCGGTGGGACCGGTGAACTGCATCTTGTAGTCCAGACCGCGGGGGGGATCGAGGATGTGCTTTTTGTACGATTCCATGAAGTCGTGCTTGGCGGTGGTGAACAGGTCCAGGCCCTGGCTCACACCGTCCGCTTCAATGTACTCAAGCAGCGCTTTCTTCAGGATGTCGTTATTGTGGCCGTAGTTCAGGGAACCGGCACCGGCCAGAAAGTCCAGGTATTCCTTGCCATCTTCGGTGTACAGATGCGCGTTCTTGGCGCGGTTGAAAATCACCGGAAAAGCACGGGAATAAACGCGAACTTCAGATTCAGTAGACTTGAAAATTTCCATTGTCTTGCCTCTTAGCATGTCAGGTTCGAGGTAAATGCGCGGGAGCCTGTCGGTAAAACGTGTCGGTCGCAACAGACCCGCCGAGCGTTGCTTTAAGCCGAATGGCAGGCCCACCCCCCCGGGCGCCTGCCGGCTACTACAATCTCGTCAGTGGTTCACGCCTGAAGGCGTGAACACAGGCTCTCAGACAGGGTTCGTGAAAGGCCCGATGCGCAGCAGGAATTCGGAATCGTGCTTGCCGCCAAAATGGGTCTCTTTCTCGAAATGCTCGTGGTAGGTGAGCTCGGCTCCCAGATCACGGGCGAAAGAGCGGAACAGCGCCCACGAGGCCTCGTTGTCTTCGGTAATCGTGGTTTCCAGGTGCGTGACGTTGCTGCACGCGTCCCGGCCAACGATTTCCTTCAGCATCCGCTTGGCGAGGCCCTGTCCACGACCTTTCTCGTGAACCGCCACCTGCCAGACAAACACGGTCTCGGGCTGTTGGGGGGGAGGGATGTATCCGGAGATAAAGCCGACCAGATCGCCTTCCTTCTCCGCGGCCACGCCGGTCTCGGCAAAGTGGCTGCACTGCAACAGGTTGCAGTAAATCGAGTTGGGGGGGTCCAGCGGGGGGGGCATTCCGCAACCAGCTGGTGAAGCCTGTAGCCATCATCCTTTGTCGGTTTACGCAGGGTGATGGCGGTGGTATTCGATCCTTCTGATGTCATAACGTGATCAATTCGCTGCCAAAAGTTAGTGTTGAATTATATAGACCACAAAATATATTTCAAGTCGACCCCCCCGGCCAGCCACTCAACACGGCCCGGGCCCGATCGTTTCAGAATAGACCGGATTGAAGCATTTGCCAGTGACAAATTGGTTACCGGAAAGACGGAAAAATGATGCCCTCCGGCACAAGATGGGTGCCGTCAGTCAGGCGTCTTCGATAGGACACAGCGGCAGGCGACCCTTCGGGCCAAAGCCTGTCAAACTGAGCCAGCCAGGCATCGATATCGTAAGCCACCGGCATCAGGGAAACATGCAGACCGGATTGCGCAATTGCCGCCAACGGCTCCACAAAAGGGCTTGTAAAGCCAATGCGGGTAACGAGCCCCCCCCGGGAGTCGGCACGCAGATTACCCATGCCGGCCGCGCCGTTATTGGCCACTATCCGTTGTTTTTCATCCACTTTACCGGACCAGATCACCGGCAGACAGGTATGGGTGCAAGCAATCAGGTCGGCACCGGTGGCGCGAAACCAGTACGCCAGCTTTTCCTCGCCGCCCGAGGCAATGGATTCGTGAGCCAGCCCCCCCCACCCGGCCAGAGACTCCGGATCACCATGCACGACCAAAACCTTTAGGCCTCCAAATATCAGGCAACGGTATCGTGGCAATAATGAGAGTTTCTTTTGAATATCGGGGGGGTGTCGGTCCGCCACCACCTGCAGCCGCCCCCCCATCATCTGATTGGACCGCTCCACCACTCCCTGATCCACATACTCCGGGTACGCGCAGCCACAGCCGCGCCGGCGTGGGAATCGAGAGCTCATAATCCACGTTGCCGAGAATCGCTGTGTGGTCCAGGATCCGGCTGTTGATCTCCCGGAACAAAGCGTCGTCAGCGTTAAACCAGTTGAAATCGCCATTGAAGACCAGCTTCACCCGGTGGCCATGGCGCTCCTCTGCGCGCACCATGGCCTCGATTTCATCAAGGGCGAAGGCATTGCCGTAAAGACCACCGACGATGTACAGCACATCCTCAGAAACATGCGCCGGCTCTCTGCAAAGAGACTCTGGCGTGTAGCGGTATGCCAGCGGGCAGCTGCGCCCTTCTGTATCAGCCATGATCAGGCCCCCCCTCCGTTCTGGTCAGGCACCTTCGGCGGCCACCGGCTTTCCAGCCAAACGCTTTAACAGCAAGGGCAGGAAGAAACACACCGTACAGATCAGGAAACCGTAAGCATTCACACCCAGCAACATCGCATAGGCGCCGTCACCAATCGCCCAGCTCGATGGGATGAGTCCCACCGCCAACAGAACACCAAGACCGAGCCCGGTCCAGAAGCTGAGATGGAAGCTCCAGGGCGACCACTGGGTAAAACCATAGAAAAGAAAAACCGGCGCCAGCCCCCCCATGACCATAGTGCCCGAGATGGTCGTTGCCTTGAGGATGTCAGTGCCGGCGAACATGGGCAGGTTACCCAGGAAGGCAAAAATCACCATCACCACGGCCCCCCCCACTCTCATGCTCGGCAGCTTGTCCGACGCACGCCGCGCCAGGCGAGGCAGATCCACCGCAAGGGACTTGGCCAGCGAGGTAAAGGTGGAATCGAGAGTGGAACCGGCCGAGGTCATCATCACCACGCTCATGAAGAACAACGCCGCCAGCCCCCCCAGGGACTGGCCCACTGCTGCGGGCGCGTTACCCGTGGCCTCAATGCCGTTAAGCCGGGCGTGAACGCCCACCAGACTGAAAACAAACACCGCCACAAAGCCCAACAATCCGGCGACCACAAAGCTCTTGAGCATGGTCTTTTCCTTGTTCACAAAGCCCCCCCGGTCAGTCAGCACCGGATCGTGGAATGGATAACTGAAAAGTTGCAACAGAGCCACCAACAGCAAGTCGAAACCAGCATTGAGCCGGAACTCACCATTAGTCAACAGGGCGCTGGTGTCGTTGGCAGGGATGATCAGGAACAATACCGCCCCCCCCACAAAGAACACAAACACGAAGGCCTGAATCACATCGGTGAAGATCGAGGACCGGAGACCGCCCTTCAGACTGTAAGCCAGGGTAAACACCGTAAACAGCATCGCCGCCGCGTAATACTCCCACTCGCCGGGCAATCCGAAGTAACCGCCCACCACCGCGGTGTTACTCCAGACCTCGTTATAGAGCCGGATAAGAACCGCCGCGGCAAACGCCAGACTGGCCAGCCGCCCGAAACGCGAGGTCAGAAAATCCTGCAGACTCCGGGCCCCCCCGCTCTGGGTCCGGATCAGGTAAATCACATAGCCTGCCACCGGGATGGACAGCCAGTAACTGGCATAAGCCAGACCGCCCACCACACCATAAGCCGCCCCCCCCAGATTCGCCGCATTAGTCACCGACTTGGCAAAGATCCAGCTGATAAAAATACTCGCCGTCAGCGACCACTGACCCACCGGGTTGCCCTGATCATCGGCGCCCTTATAAAAAGAGTTTGCGTTCTTGCTCTTGGGCGACAGCGCATACATAACCACGCCGTAGACCAGCAGGAATCCCCCCCAGAACAGGGATGCTTCGGTAAAATTCATTGTCGTGTTCCTGGTTTACGGTTTAACGAATCTACACAGGCGCCGAACAACTCGCCCCCCCAAAGCGGTAGCACGAGAAACACCGGTGATGCCGCAACATGATCCGCTCGTCCATACTCTCCGCCAGCGTGCCACCAAGGTCATACTGCGGATCATCGTCCACCAGCGTGCAGGCATACACCCGCACCTGTTCGCCCTTCTTCACCAGCATCCGCGTATAGGTGCACATAAAGTGCGACCGGGATTCCTTCGTCGGATACTTCTCCATGCAGGTCTCGGTAATCTCCGGGCTGCCATCTTCCGAACCAGGCGTGCCCAGGTCCGGAAACGCGGTGAACGCCAGGTCCTCCGGAATGCCCCCCCATTCCCGGAAGATTCCACGGAACGCGGCTTCGATATCAGCCGGAATTTCCTTCGGATCGGTCTGGCGGGCAATGGATACCTTGAAACCCTGATCGATCAGCCAGCGGATGCCCTGCAAGGCCTCATCAAAGCTGCCCTCGCCGCGGTCCTTGTCGTGCCGGACGCGGTCGGGAAAATCCAGGCTCACCCGGAAGTGGATCGGATAGGGGGGTTATCCAATAAGGGCAGCACCTGGTGCTGGCGCCTGTGCAGCGGCTCAGTGGCGTTGGTGAGCACAAAGCAGGGGGGGCGGTAATGGCTCGCGTAGTCCAGGATATTGACGAAATCCCGGATCACGAAGGGCTCACCACCGGTGAAGGAAAACTGCTCCACGCCCATGTCAATGGCTTCGTGGATAAACGGTTTCACGTCAATGAGCTTCATGCCCGGGATGCGGCCATCACCGGGATGGGAACCCTCCAGGCAAAACGGGCAGGCCAGGTTGCAGGCGGTACCAGTGTGTATCCACAGCTCTTTTAGCCTGTCGGCATCGATGTATCCCCCCCGGGGGGGATCACCGTTGCGGGTGTGGGTCCAGCTATCACGGGCCCGGGGGGGTTCCAGAACTTCCACGGCCGGAATGCGTTTAGCGCGGGCCGGTCGGGTTTTGGTCAGGGGGGGCATAGTGGCTCCTTGGTGTAGTCGTCTTTTTCCCACGGCGCCAGCCATGGAGCTTCTCCAGCAGCTTCAGGATGCCTTCAGGGGGGGCATGAGAGCGCTTCCATTCACCGGCGGCGTACTTGGCCGATTCGTTCCAGGTCGGGTAGGGGGGGTGAATGGTGCCCAGGATCTTGTTCAGGCCCAGACCGTGTTTCATCGCCAGGGTGAACTCGGCCAGGATTTCCCCCCCGGCGTGCGTGCCCACCACCACAGCGCCAAGAATCTTGTCTTTGCCCGGCGGAGTCAGCACCTTGATAAAGCCATGGTCCTCGCTTTCGGCAATGGCCCGGTCCAGGTCATCCAGGCCGTAACGAGTAACCTCGTAGGCCACACCCTTTTCCTTAGCCTCAGTCTCACTCAACCCAACTCTGGCCACTTCCGGCGAGGTAAAGGTGACCCAGGGCATTACCCGGTAATCCACCTTGAAGCGCCTGAACTGCCCGAACAGACCGTTAACGGCCGCGTACCAGGCCTGGTGGGCCGCAGCGTGAGTGAACTGGTACGGGCCGGCCACATCGCCACAGGCAAATACATTCGGGTACCTCAGGCTCATGTCCTCTTCCACCGGTATCGTTCCGTTTGGCAGGGTTTCCACACCAATACGCTCCAGATTCAGGCCGGAGGTGTTGGCGGCGCGGCCGACCGCCACGAGAACCTGATCGAAAGGAATGCGTACCCGCTGACCTTCATGCTTACAGTAGGCAACCTTCTCTCCTTCCTCTATACGAAACTCGGCGGCAGAATGTTTCAACCGAACGTCCACGCCGTCTGCTCGAAACTGCTTCAGCACCAGTTCAGAGGCATCGGCATCCTCTTTCGCCAGCAGGCGCTCACCCATTTCCACCTGCGTCACCTGACTACCCAACCGCGCAAACGCATGAGCCAGTTCCGAGCCAATCGGGCCACCGCCGAGCACCAGCAGCCGCTCGGGTAGCTCCTCCAGCTGCCACAGGTTGTCCGAGGTCAGCGGCTCCATGTCTTCCAGACCAGGAATTGGAGGTACCGCCGGCTTGCCACCGGTGGCAACGACGATGCTGCGGGCGGTGAGGCGCTCGGTACGGCCATCGTTGTGCCTTACTTCCAGTTCCCAGGGCGACACAAAGCTGGCTTCACCGGCAATGCAGTCAACACCCAGTTTTCGATAACGCTCGGGAGAATCGTGGGGGGGCTCAACTTTCGCAATCACCTCCCTGACGCGGTTCATGATGTTTTTGAACGAGCCTTTGACCGGCACCGATTCCAGCCCGTACCGATTGGCATGGCGCAGCGTATCCGCCGCCCTGGCGCTGCGAATCAGGCTTTGGAGGGCACGCAGCCGGTATTGAGGCAATCGCCGCCCATCTTGTTTTTTTTCAATCAGCGCCACTTTAGCTTTCACTGCAGCGGCAATGTAAGCGGAAACGAGACCAGCAGAGCCTCCGCCAATGACCAGCAGGTTGTAGTCGAAATGCGCGGGTTTCTGCCAGCCGGCATACACTTTGCGGCGGCGGATAAAGCCCACCACAAACTTGGCAATCAAGGGAAAGAGACCCAACAATGCAAAGGACAGCAGCAGGTCAGCCGAGACAATGTCACCGGTGGACTCGATCTGACCCAATTGAGTGCCTGCGTTTACGTACACAAAAGTGCCAGGCAACATGGCAACCCAGCTCACCACGGCATAGGTGCGCAGCTTCATGGCGGTCAGGCCCATGGCCAGGTTGATCAGGAAAAAAAAGGGAACACCGGTACAAGCCGCAGGGTGGCCAAGTAGAAGGCACCATCTTTTTCGATGCCACGGTCCATTTTCGCCACTGTGTCTCCGTAACGTTTGCGCAACGAATCCCGCACCAGGAAACGAGCAGCCAGGAACGCCAAAGAGGCTCCAACGGTCGAGGCTAAAGACACCGCAGCAAATCCGTACAGGTTTCCGAAGAAAGCCCCCCCTCCTGCCAGAGTCATGACCGTTGCCCCCCCCGGCAAAGACAATGCGGTAACCAGTACATAAACCACCACAAAAGCGGAAAGCGCAATCAGTAGATTCGAATCAATCCAGTCGCCAAGACTCTGCTGATGCCTCTTCAGGTTTTCCAGTGTCAGAAGTTCATTTCCGCCAGCTGCGATAAAGCCGATCACAACAATCGCAATGGCGAAAACAAGAATCCACTTTTTCAATGTCATGAAAGAAACCCTTTAAACACTTGTCGTTTACCTTTGAGACACATCAACTCTACACCTGTTACACCTCGCCCACCTTTTAAACATGCCTATTGGGTTTTACGTCATCGTGCCCTGCCAGATGTCATCAAATACACACGATTGTTTAACAATTCAGTCACAAGTTGTTAGTGCATACAGTCAGGGAAACTTCTCGACACATCGGGCGCCTTGCCGCTATTCTTGAACAACCGCTCACGAAAGAGAATAACCATGACTCACACAGCCCCCCCTCCACACGAGCAGGCGCTAGTATGCAGGCTGCGTGACGGAGACAACCTCGCCTTTCAGGAAGCTGTGCGCAGCTTCACGCCCGGTATGCTCGCGGTCGCCAGGTTTTACCTTGATGAGGCGGCCGCCGAAGACGTCGTGCAGGACTGCTGGGTCGCCGTAATCGATGCCATTCAGAAATTTGAGGGCCGTTCGGGGGGGCTAAAAACCTGGTTGCACCGCATTGTCGCCAACCGTTGCAAGAATCGGCTGCGGGCAAGTAAACGGGAAGTCCCTCTCGACGACTCAGACAGCCTGGAGCCTGATCTGGCGGAACGCTTCAACGCCAGAGGCCACTGGCAATTACCCCCCCCAGGCTGAAGTTTCATGAATCTGCCGATACGCTGATGGAAAATGGCGCTCTTAACCAGTGCCTGGACAAACATCTCTCTGCGTTGCCGGAAACCCAACGATCCGCCTGATTCTCTACGAGGCGCACCAACACAAATCAGACGATCTCTGTAACATTCTCGGGGGGGTCAGCGCGTCCAATCTTCGGGTGTTGTTACATCGTGCCAGGCAGAAGATCTTTCTGATGGTAGAAACCTTCCAGGAGACCGGCGAATGCTGAAATGCAGCGAGCTGGCCAGGATCGCCAGTGACTACATCGACGGCGAACTGGATACCCGGCGGAATCTGTCGGTGAAAACACATTTGATGATGTGCAAACACTGCCGAACCTTTATCGGTAACCTGCGCGCCAGCAATGAGTTGCTGGGTGCCCACGCCTCGGCACGAACCGAGGAGGCGTTTCTCCGCAAGATTGATGAGCGGGTAGCCGAAGCCCTTAGCGTCCGCAGAAGCAAAAAAACAGATGCCGACTGACGAGGAGCCAGTATGTGCAAACGTAAACCAGTGCTTGTCTTTGACGTCATTGAAACGATTTTCTCGCTGAACGCGCTGACACGGGCCCTAAGCGCTGAGGGACTGCCGACGCACACCAAAGATCTGTTTTTTTTGCTCAACTGCTCCGAGATGCCTTTGCCAGCTCGGCAACGGATTGTTACGTCCCGTTCGTCGATATGGCCGGGGGGGCACCTTGGAGGTTTTGCTGCACACGGTCGGTGGCGTCAACGAAACGAAACACGCCGACACCATCATCGATCGCATCTTGCCGGTTTTTGGGCAGCTGGACGCTCATCCGGACGTTGAGGACGCGTTGGGACTGGCAAAAGAACGCGGCGTGGATGTGCTGTTCTTTACCAACGGCTCAGAACAGAATACCCGATCACTGATTGCCAGAAATGGCCTGATTAACCTGGTGGATCACGTGGTTTCAATCGACACCTTCAGACGATGGAAACCTGCAAGATCTGCCTATGAAAGTGCAATAAGCCAAGTGGACGGCGCCCGGAACAATCCGCCATGATTGCAGCCCATGCCTGGGATACGTCCGGGGGGGCCCGGAATGCGGGGGGGCTGCTGACTGGCTGGATTCAGCGCCAGGACGCCTTGTTCCATCCCGCCATGCCAGCCCCCCCCTGCATTCAATCCAACAGCCTTGTCACGCTCGTGGATCAGCTATCAGGTCACCTGCTGGCCGCCAAGTAACATCCACGCCGGTCAGGCTTTTTTGCTCCAGGCATACTTTCTGAAGGCTCATCAACCGGGGGGGTTTCCGCGATGTGATTGACATAGTTGCTGATGACTTTTTGAGACAGAACCATGATGACTTCAAGGACATGGCGCTGTTCGTAACCTGCAGCGAAGAACGCACTCAGGTCATCCTCGGTCACGTACCCACGCTCGCGCATGACGGCCAGGGTAAAGGTCCGCAGCGCCTCCAGCCTGTGGTTTGGCAACGGTGTTTCATCCCGCAAGGCGTCAATAATTTCATCGGAAACCTTCATCGCCTTAGCAATACCCGTATGGCGGGTACGCAGTAGTGACAGGCATTCTCCACATTGATGGTCTGCCACACCACGGTTTTTTTCCTCATTATCAAAACTGCTGGCCAACACCAACTCGTGCAGCTTCTGGTATGCCTCAAGCACACCTGGTGCTTCCGCCATAACCGCATGCAGGCCTGGAATACGGCCAAAGCTTTTGCGGGAAACTTCCAGCAGAGGTTTTGCGGACTCCGGAGCAGTATCAGGGGGGGTGTGTATGGTGAAATCGGTCATTTCCACGTCTCCAACTATAAATGAATGATCGCTCAAAAATAGAACCGTAACTATTTCTGAGCAATTGCTCAAGTTATAATTCAGAAACTATTCAACGATCGATCCAGTGGTGAAAACAATGCCCAGACCTCCAAGCTATGATCGGGAAACCGCGCTCACTCAAGCTGTCGGGCTGTTTTGGCATAAGGGCTATCATGGCAGCTCCATGAAGCAGATTGAGCAAGCGCTCGATATGCGTCCTGGCAGCATCTACGCCACGTTCGGCAGCAAGGACGGGCTGTTCTCAGAAGTTCTGGCACGGTATGCAGAGCAGAGTGGCGAAGACTTGGCCGGGCATATGGCAGGCTACGACAACGTGCTGGATGGCCTGCAGGCTTTTCTGGTCAAGATTGCCAGAAACTGCTCTGATCCAGGCTGCGCGCCCGCGAGGGCCTGTCTGATTGTGAAAACATTGCTTGAATCCAGCAACACCAACACCGCGCTCCATCAGGAGGCAAAAGCCGTGCTGGCTGCCATTGAAGATGCATTCACGGAGCTACTGAAAACCGCGAGGAAGCAGGGCGAGCTGGCACCTGCAACCAACTGCCGCCGACTGGCGCGACTGATTCAAGGGCAGATCATGGGGGGGCTGCGTTCCATGGCCGAGCGAGACCTGTCAGCCATAGAATTGGAACACTTGGGCCAAGATATGGCTGCCATTCTGGACGCGTATCGGGTCAGAAATTAGACACTAGCGCTCAATAACCTGCTCGATCATGCCCGCCAGGGCATCCAGCAGGTTATTCACTACCACACAATCGGGCACACCGTGTCTCTCCGCCAAGTATTGCGGATCGTTGTAACCCAGCCACACCTTGCCATCTTCATCTTCCCAGACCAATGCCTTCAGCGGCAGATCGATCCCGGCGGTCTGGGCGCACTGCATCAGGGGGGGAGTACCGCCTTTGGGATTACCGAAAATCAGGAGTTCGGTTGGCCTAAGGGACTCGCCAACACCCTCTGCCCCCCTTGCGCGTGATCAATGCGTGCAAACACCTTCAGACCCTTCTCCTTAACAATGGCTTCAAGCTTGTCCATGGTCTGCTTTGGGGGGGAATGGGGGGGACTTTCCAGCCAGATCAAACCATCGGCAGCCTTGGCCAATACACTGGTGGCAATCAGGCAAAGAAAAGCAATTATTCGGAAGAACATATCGTGCTCCTGCTCTGGCTAAGATACTACCAGCAGGTTAGTTCACCGGGCTCGTGTTCTCCAACTGTGGCCGACAGGCTACTGGGCGGGACCGTTGATTTGCTCCAGAAACGCCGCCGGTAACGCATCAATCACGGGCCGGGCGTCACCGGCCAGCTCCGGGTTCGGCGTCTCCGGTTCCTGACTCAGGGTCACAGGCGATTCGGACCAGTGCAGCAGTTCCAGCCGACCGTTTTCACGCTCCACCAGCGCGGTGCAGTGTTCCACCCAGTCGCCATCATTGCAATAGAGCCCCCCCTCTTCGCTGCGCAGGAAGCCCGCCGAGTGGATATGGCCGCAGATAAAACCGTGATAGTGGCCTTTTCCGCCGCGGTCAGCGCCGCCAACTCGAAACGGCGGATAAAAGTTCTCGCCTTGCCAATCCGGCTTTTAATCCAGGCCGCCAGCGACCAGTAGGGCTTGCCCTGTAATCGCCGCAAGGCGTTGAACCAGCGGTTCAGACGCAGCAACAACCCATGGGCGCGGTCTCCGACCAGCAGCATCAAAGGACTGCAGCGCACCACCTGGTCAAACTGGTCGCCATGGCAGACCAGAAACTGACGGTCGTCGGCGGTGGTATGCACGGCCTTGTACTGCAATTCGATGCCGGAAAACGTCTGGCCACAGAAACGCCGGAAAAATTCATCGTGATTGCCCGGGATGTACACCACCCGGGTTCCCGTTGCGGCCAGCTCCAGCAGCTTGTGGATAACCTGCCGGTGGCTGTCGGGAAAATGAGCCCGTCGCTGCATGGCAATGAGGTCGACGATGTCGCCCACCAGGTAAAGGGTCTGGCACTGAATGTTATTCAGGAAATCCAGCAGATAGTCCGCCTGGCAATCGGCGGTACCCAGATGGACGTCGGATATGAATACGCTTCGATACTGTCGCATGGAGCCTCCGGTGAGAACAGGCCTGCTTTCAGGATCCTGACATCACCTTGGCAACACCCGGTGACACCGGGGGGGTGACAGCACCAAGACAATTTGATGAAAGCGGAGCCGATGTGGCCGGCTCCGCTGGCTTCAACTACTGGCGAAGGGCGGGATTAAGCGTGTAGGTGCCGGTTACCCGGGCACTGGCCAGCACATGTCCGGCCATGGCCTGACGCACGTCGTTGCCGTCAAATTCACCCTCCAGGCCCAGGGTGTCTACATCCAGAGCATGCACTTCAAAGTGGTAGTGATGGATGATTTCATCATTCCAGGGCGGGCAGGGGGGGCCGTCATAACCGGCATAGGTACCGGCCATGTCCGGATTGCCGGCCAGAAACTGGGTGTAATTGTTCACACCACGGACACCAATCGGGCCAGGTCCATAATCCTTGCCCTTGGGACTGACACCGTCGCTGTCTTCACCTTCCGGGATCCGCTTTGTGCCAGCGGGAATATCCACCAGCAGCCAATGGAAGAAATCGACGCGTGGCAGGTCGGCCGGTACGGTCTTGCCTTCCTGATTGACGTCGTCGGCGACGCTGGGCACATCCGGGTCAAACATCATTACCACAAAGCTTTTGGTGCCCTCCGGTGCACCATCCCAGACCAGCTCCGGATTCCGGTTGGGACCAAAACTCATGTGGTCCTGCTCACTGAACACACCGAAGGCAAACTTTTCCGGTACCGGCTGGCCTTCCTCAACACCTCGAACCTGCAGTTTCACGTCGCTTTCTCCTGTCTGTTCTTCAAGTGGATGAGAAGTTTGTAGCAGCGCCAACGGCTCTGTGTCCAGCCCGACAATACTAACGATGGAGCCAATAGGTACTTGGGCTCAATTGTCTCGCTCCAACATCGGCGGTAGTATACGCCCCCCCTGTATTAGCTCCCTAATCATAGACATTCAGGCCAGTGACGACAGCCAAGCGCTTTCATCCGAGAGCGTTTGGCTCTCATCACTTAAAGGTCTGAAACGTTATGGAAAACCTTCATCACATAGTCGTGGTCGGCGGCGGAGCCGGCGGCCTGGAACTGGTCACCAGTCTGGGCAACAAGCTTGGCAAAAAAGGCAAAGCCCGTATTTCCCTGGTCGACGCCGGTCTTACCCATGTGTGGAAACCCCCCCTGCTGCATGAAGTGGCCTCCGGCTCGCTGGATGCCAGCGCCAACGAAATCAATTACCGCGCCCACGCCCGCAAGCACCATTACGAGTTTCAGCTCGGCCGCATGAGCGGTCTGGACCGGGCCAATAAAGCGATCGTGATTGCCCCCCCGTTCCGGGATGAAGAAGGCCAAGAAGTAGTACCGGAACGGCGCCTTCATTACGACACCCTGGTGATTGCCGTTGGCAGCACCGCGAACGACTTCGGCACCCCCCCCGGCGCACAGGATCACTGCCTGTTCCTGGACAGTCTGAAGCAGGCCCGCCGCTTTCATAACCTGATGCTCAATGCCTTCCTGCGCAAAAACCACGAAGCCCTTCAGGGCCAGCCCCCCCATGCCCTGAACATCAGCATCATTGGTGCCGGAGCCACGGGCGTGGAACTGGCCGCCGAACTGAGACTGGCATCCCGCGAATTGCCCATCTACGGCATGAACCACCTCAAATCTTCCGATGTTTCCATCAGCGTGATCGAGGCGGCCGACCGCATATTGCCTGCGCTGCCCGGGCGCCTTTCCGCCGCAGCCACCCGGGAACTGGAACGCCAGAAGGTCAAGGTATTGACCGGACAACCTGTAAGCGAGGTGCGCGAGAACAGTCTGATCATGAAGGACGGCACTGAACTGCCCTCGGAAATGACCATCTGGGCCGCTGGCATCAAGGCACCGCCGTTTCTGGCGGAACTGGACGGCCTGGAGACCAATCGCGGCAATCAGCTGCTGGTGGAACAGACCCTGAAAACCACCAAAGATACGGATATCTTCGCGTTTGGTGACTGCGCCGCCTGCCCGCAGCCGGAATCCGACCGGCCGGTGCCACCACGCGCCCAAGCCGCACACCAGCAAGCCGATGCCCTGTTCAAAACCCTCTGCAACCGGCTGGAAGGCAAAGAAGCCGTTCCCTTCGTGTACAACGACCATGGCTCACTGATCAACTTCAGCAAATACACCACCGTCGGCAACCTGATGGGTAACCTGTCCGGCCGCAGTATGTATATCGAAGGGAAAGTGGCGAGGCTGTTCTATGTGTCGCTGTACCGGATGCACCAGGTAGCCCTGCACGGCTTTCTGCGTACCGGCGTGATCTGGCTGATGGACAAGATCAGTCGGGCCATGCAGCCACGGTTGAAACTGCACTGATTCAGCCCCCCCAGTAAAACATCCCCCCCGACTGCTTCCCGAGGATGGTTGCGGCAATGTGCCGGTCACTGGCTTTGTTGGCGAGGCCATAGCACACGTGCAAGGGCAGGAGGTGCTCTTCCCGGGGGGGGTGACAGAACCGGGCATGGGGGGGCGCTTGCTCCCAATCTGCCAGGCGCTTCGCCCGCTCCGGCTCCGACAGGGAGCTGTCGCCGCAGGTCTGTTCCAGCCAGTCCTCAAAGGCCAGATTACGGGCCTGGATTTCCGGCGTCTGTGCAGCAAAGAAGGCCCGCATATTGTGGAACGAGAAGCCGGAGCCAAGCACCAGCAGGTTATCGTAATCCAGTGCCTGCAATGCCCGGCCAATCGCAAGGTGCGTACTGGCGTCCAGAGTGTTGACCAGCGAAAGCTGGATGCAGGGAATCGTTGCGTCCGGATACATTAGTTTAAGCGGCACAAACGCGCCGTGATCCAGGCCCCCCCGCTGGTCATCCAGGCGGGCCTGGATGCCAGCCTGATCCAGCGCCTGGGCGACCTGCTGCGCCAACACCGGCTCCCCCCCCGGGCAGGGGGGGTATTCGATCTTGTAGGCTTCCGAAGGAAAACCGTAATAATCGTAAATCAGCGACGGCGTAGTACTGGAGGTAATGGTCGGGATCGCCTCCTCCCAGTGGGCGCTGATCACCAGTATCGCAGAGGGTTTGCGCAGGCCAGCCGCTAGCTCTGTTAACCGATCCACCATGTCCTGGTGCCCGGGATCTCCCAGCAGCGGCATGGGGGGGCCGCCACCGTGGGAAACAAACAGTACATCGGTCGCTTTGCTCATGGCGTTCTCTCCCCCCCGGTTCAGCTTTCTTTCTGCAACAGGTTATCGACAGAGAACCGGCCTGCGCCCTGAATCGCCAGAGCGACGGTGGCGGCAAACAGCGTGAGTGCATACTCGTAACCATTATTGGCCATAAACAAGCCATTACCGATATGCACCGCGAAAATGGCCACCAACATGGTGAAAGCCGCAACCACCGCCGCCGGACGTGTCAGTAGCCCGAGCACCAGTGCCAGACCGCCAAAGAATTCGGCACCACCTGCCAACAAGGCCATCAGGTAGCCTGGCTCCAGGCCAATACTGGCCAGCCATTGTCCGGTACCTTCCAGCCCGTATCCGCCAAACCAGCCGAACAGTTTCTGGGCACCATGCGCGGCCAGGATCAGACCCACCGGAACCCTCAGTGCCAGTGCGGCAAAGCACCATTGGATTGGAGTAATGCCTTTGTGAATTGAGCGTTCATATTCGTCACCTTAAGTCTTTCTCTGATTGGTTTATCCCGAAGCCCTGGCCTCAGGCTATGGGCTCACTTTACTATCACCAATTTCAAATACTAAGATGACTCTTGTTGCTATATTATCGTCATTTTATTGATAATCATCAGCACAACTCAGATCAGGACACCGCCATGGATCGTATTGAAGCCATGCGCACCTTCGTGACAGTGGTCAACGAAGGCAGCTTCACCCGAGCCGCTGACCGCCTGGACACCTCGCCACAACTGGTCAGCAAATACGTGTCTCAGCTGGAGACGCACCTGGGCGTTCGCTTGCTGAACCGCACCACGCGCAGGCTCCACCTGACCGAAGCAGGCAGGCAATATTACCCGCGGGCCCAGCAGGTGCTCAGCGATATTGATGATCTGGAAAACCAGCTCGGCGACCTGCAAACCGAGGCCCAGGGCCTGCTGCGCATCAGTGCCCCCCCGGTTTCTTTCGCCATTCGCCACATGCCGGCCCTGCTGACCGAGTTCCAGCGAATGCACCCCCCCGCCGTGGGTATTGATCTGCAACTCAATGACCGGAAAGTCGACATAGTCGAGGAAGGCTTCGATATCGCGCTGCGCATCGGCCGCCTGCAAAGCTCTTCCCTGATCGCCAAGCGGGTGGCGCCGGTGCGGCTGGTGCTGTGTGCCTCTCCAGCTTATCTGGCACGATACGGCAGCCCCCCCGGCAAACCGGAAGACCTCCGGGACCATCAGTACCTGCGCTACAGCTACATGGACCCGGATTCCAACCATCCCCCCCCGCAGAAGTGGCTCCAGGACAACCGCAGTGACAACCTGCAGGGAATGGTCAGCAACAACGGCGACGTGCTTGTCGAGGCAGCCATTGCCGGGGGGGCCGGGATTGCCCTGCAACCGACCTTTATCGCGGGCCCCCCCGCCATTCAGGAAGGCAAGTTAACGATCGTCCTGCCGGAACATGAACCGGAGCCGCTGGGACTATACGCCGTCTACGCTCACCGCCAGTTACTGGCAAGCAAGGTCCGCAGCTTCATCGACTTTATCGACGGTTATTTTGGTGATCCGCCCTACTGGGACAGGTTTGATTAGTCGTGCTCAGGCATACGGTCAACATCAATCCTTCAAAGCTCTCTGCTTCCATAGATAAAAGAGCACAGGAATCACCAGCAACGCCAGAATAACGGCAGATATCATTCCGCCAACCATCGGTGCCGCAATGCGCCCCCCCATCACTTCCGAGCCGGTGCCGGTACCCACCATGATGGGCACCAGCCCCCCCCGATAATGGCTGCCGCGGTCATCATGATCGGCCTTACTCGCAAACCGGCACCGTGGAGCACCGAATGGCGAAGGGTTTCGCGCCTCGGAGTCAGGCCCTTCTCCTCGCAGGTTTCCAGCATGGCGGCATAGGACTGGTTCAGGTACACCAGCATGATCACGCCGATTTCCACGGCGACACCCGCCAGTGCAATGAACCCGACCCCCCTACAGCCACAGAGAAGTTGTAACCCAGCAGATACATCAGCCAGATGGCACCGATCATGGCAAAGGGCAGCGTACCCATGATGATCCCGACCTCCGCGAAACGCCGGAAGTTCAGGAACAGCAATATCACAATGATCGCCAGGGTTAGGGGGGCACCACATAGGTGAGCTTTTCCTTGGCTCGCAGCATGTACTCGTACTGCCCGGACCAGGTCACCGAATAGCCCGCGGGCAGGTCAAGCGATTCGTTCACGGTGGCCATGGCCTGTTCGACGTAGCTACCGACATCAACCCCCCCCTCAATATCGACAAAGGTCCAGCCGTTCAGCCGGGCGTTCTCACTCTTGATCGCCGGCGGACCGTCCTCCACACGGATATCAGCCACATCCGCCAGCGCAATCCGCTGGCCAGAGGCGGTCACAATCGGTAATTGCTCCAGCTTTTCCGGGGGGGAATCCCGGTAATCCTCGGGGGGGTAACGAAGATTCACGGGGGGGTAACGCTCAAGCCCTTCGATAGTCCGGGAAACATTGATACCGCCAATTGCCGATGCCACCACCTGCTGAACATCTGCAATGTTCAGTCCGTAGCGTGCGGCGCGCTCGCGATCAATATCGACCTTGATGTAGCGGCCCCCCCCGGCGACCCGCTCGGAGTAAACCGACGCTGTGCCGGGTATGTCCACCATGATTTCCTCAAGGCGTTTGCCAATACCCTGAATGGTAGCCAGGTCCGGCCCCCCCGCCACCTTGATGCCGACCGGCGTCTTGATCCCCCCCGTTGCCAGCATATCGATGCGGGTGATGATCGGCATCACCCAGGCATTGGTCAGGCCGGGGGGGAACCGAATCAGGTTGTTAAGCTCCTGCTTCAGTTTTTCCGTGGTCATGCCTTCCCGCCATTCGTCCCTTGGCTTGAGCTGAATAAAGGTCTCGATCATCGTCAACGGCGCCGGATCGGTTGCGGTATCGGCCCGGCCCACTTTACCGAAGACAGTTTCAACCTCGGGTACCGTGGCAATCAGCTTGTCCGTCTGCTGCAGCAGCTCCCGCGCCTTACCGATCGAGATGCCCGGATAGGTGGTGGGCATGTACATCAGATCGCCTTCATCCAGCGGCGGAATGAATTCACTGCCGATTCTGGTGGCAGGCCAGACACCAACAACCAGAGCCAGAACTGCCGCCAGCACAGTTGTTTTCGGGAAGCGAAGTACCAGCTTCAGAACCGGCATATAGGCACTGACCAGCAAACGGTTCACCGGATTCTTGTGCTCCGGCAGCACTTTGCCCCCCCGGATGAAATATCCCATGAGCACCGGCACCAGGGTCACCGCCAGAGCGGCACTGGCTGCCATGGCATAGGTCTTGGTAAAGGCCAGGGGGGGCGCAAACATCCGGCCTTCCTGTGCTTCCAATGCGAAAACGGGCACAAAACTGACGGTAATGATCAGCAGGGAGAAAAACAGGGCAGGCCCGACCTCGGAAGCGGATCGGGTTACCACTTCCCACCGGTTTTCCGGCGTTAACGGCGTCCGCTCCATGTGTTTGTGCATGTTCTCGATCATAACAATGGCACCATCGATCATCGCCCCCCCGATCGCAATGGCAATACCGCCCAGTGACATGATGTTGGCATTGATGCCCTGCCAGTGCATGACAATAAAGGCCGCCAGGATGCCCACCGGCAGGCTGAGAATCGCGACCAGCGAAGACCGCACGTGGAACAGGAAGACAATGCACACCAGACCCACCACCAGGAACTCTTCCAGCAGCTTGAAACCCAGGTTATTGACGGCCCGTTCGATCAGACCGGAGCGATCATAGACCGTTACCACCTCAACCCCCCCCTCGGGCAGGCTGGATTTGAGGTCCTTTAGTTTGTCCTTGACGCCATTGATGGTCGCCTGGGCGTTCTCACCGAAGCGCATGACCACCACTCCGCCAACGGTCTCGCCCTCACCGTTCAGCTCAGCAACGCCGCGGCGCATCTGGGGGGGGCCAACCTCAACAGTCGCCACGTCTTTAAGCAAAAGGGGGGGCGTGCCATTGTCGTCCAGCCCCCCCAGAGGGATCGAGAGCAGATCATCACGGGACTGGATGTAACCTGAGGTGCGCACCATATATTCCGCTTCAGCCATCTCGATCACGGACGCACCCACTTCCTGATTACCCCCCCGCTTTATGGCGTTCTGGATATGGGCCAGCGGGATCCCCCCCAGGGCGCGGAGTTTTTCCGGGCTGACCTTGACCTGATACTGTTTCACCATGCCGCCCAGTGCGGCCACCTCGGACACGCCGGGCACCGTTTGCAGCTCGTATTTCAGGAACCAGTCCTGCAGACTACGCAGTTCGCTCAGGTCGTGATTTCCGGTGCGATCCACCAGAGCATAGAGATACACCCAGCCCACGCCAGTGGCATCGGGCCCAAGCTGGGGGGGACGAGCCGAGTCCGGCAGGCTGGGCGCCACCTGGGAGAGATACTCCAGCACCCGCGAGCGCGCCCAATACATGTCGGTGTCTTCATCGAAGATCACGTAGACGTAGGAATCTCCGAAGAACGAGTACCCCCCCCTCACCGTTTTCGCACCTGGTACCGAGAGCATGGCGGTGGTCATCGGGTAGGTCACCTGATCTTCAACCACCTGCGGCGCCTGCCCCCCCGGAAAGCTGGTTTTGATAATAACCTGGACATCCGACAGATCCGGCAAGGCATCCACCGGCGTCTGTTTCAGGGAATACAGGCCGAGCCCCCCCGTGATCAGCAACGTGGCCAGCAACACCAGGAAGCGGTTACCAACCGACCAGCGAATAATGGCTGCAATCATCACTCGCCTCCGCCATGGTTCATGGTGCTGTGATCCATGGTGTCTTGCTCCACGGCATCCTGATTCATCGCGCCGTGGTTCATAGCACCGTGATCCATGCCTTCGTGATTCATGCCGCCGTCATCGCGGGTCTGAGGTGCAGACATACGCCGGAAATCAGAGCTTTTGCTGGATTCTGAATCGATCAGGAACTGGGCCGATGTGACGACAGTATCACCAGGCATCAGGCCATCGAGTATTTCCGCATACTTTTCCCCCCCCACGCGCCCAACGCTGACGTTTACCGACTTGAAAGCTCCCTCCTCCAGGGCCAGAACGAGGCGATCACTCTGGCCGGTGCGGATAACCGACTCCCGGGGGGGCACCAGAAACTGCCGTTTTCCCCCCCGCTCACCCTGGACCTCCAGCCGGGCAAACATGCCCGGCATCAGGGCACCATCCTCGTTATCAAACCGCATCCGGACCCGGGCCGTCCGGGTTTTGGGGGGGTTCACTTCCGGATAGACGTAATCCACACTGCCACGCCACTCACGGCCGGGCATGTAATCCAGGGTCATCTGCACCCGGTTGCCTGCCTCCACAGCCGAAAGCTGGCTTTCAAACACTTCACCGATCAGCCAGACTTCATCGAGCGCAGCGATCGACAGAACCCGGTCTCCCGGTTTGATGAACATACCCTCGCGCACATTCAGGTTCTCAATCACACCCGAGCGGGGGGGCGCGTAAACCGTCATCGTCCTCTGAATGTCCCGGCTCTGGCGTAACCGGCTGATCAGACTGGCCGGCACATTCAGCGCCGCCAGCCGCTCTGTAGCAGCCTCCACCAGTTTCTGGTTGCCACGGTTCATCGCCAACAGCAGCTCCTCCTGGGCATTCACCAGGGTGGGCGAATATAAGGTGTACAGCGGCTTGCCCTGTTCAACAGGCTCTCCCTCGGCTTTGACAAACAGCGTTTCAATCCAGCCATCAACCCGGGGGGGATGAACGTGAACCATCTGGTCTTCATCGTAGGCCACATAGCCCACAGTGGTGATGTTATTGGGCAGCCGCCCCCCCTGAATCACCGGCTCCGTGCGAACCCCCCCCAGATTATTGACAACCGTCGGTGAGATACGGACCGTGCCCGCCGTATCGTCTGCCGATCCGCCGTCGTCATACACCGGAATCAGATCCATACCCATGGGTGATTTTCCCGGTTTGTCACTTTTGAAATTGGGGGGTCCATGGGAGCGACCCAGTACAGCGGTTTTTTTTGAATCGGAGCTGGTCTGTTCTGCAGAAGATAGCGCGTGGGTGTCCGTTGCAAACCAGTAGGTGGCCACCGCACCGGCGAGACCGCCGAGCAACACAAAGCCCAGAGGGCGAACCAAGTTAGCATGATGATCAGTCCTGATAACGGGTCATTGAAAAGGTAGGGATCTCGGAAGATTCAGCCGTCAGGTAGCGGAAGTTCGCCATATTCCCGGCCCGCTCGGCTTTCATCTGAATCAGTTCAACCTGGGCATTGAGCTCGGCAATTCGCGCGCGCACTGCCTCGGCGAAGTCGCCGTCGTCGTTGTTGTAGGCCGTCAGTGCCGCACTTGCCTGCGCTTCCATTTGTGGCAGAAGGGTCTTTTCATACAGCGCTATGCGCTCATCCAGGCGCTGAATTCTGACAACGGCAGCCCTGACTTTGGCGCGAAGCCACGGAGCTGCAGAATGCGCTCGGTTTTCGCCGCCTCCAGTAGAGCCACAGACGCATTGAGTTTTCGGTCCTGCCGGTTGCCGGTGAAAAGGGGGGGCAGATCAAAGCCAATTCCCACCGAAAACAGGTCGGCCCGGTCCTCGCCGTTCGGAGCCCGGTCACGATATCCGTATTGTGCCGATATCGACCATTCCGGTTTGTAGGACTGGCGGGCCAGATCAACGTCCACATTCTGGGCTTCAATCAACTGATCGGTGGCGCGCACCGCGGGATGTCGGATCAGTGAATCAGTCGCGGTTTCAGCCAGGCAGAAGGGAGTTCTCCCAGCAGTTCGCGGGGGGGGACATGGTCGGTGACGGCCAGCTGTGCCTGATCCAGGCCAATCCACTCGGCCAACGCTTCCCGATTCGATGCCTGTTGCACCTGCAGTGCTGTCAGCCGGTCCTCAAGCCTCGTCAGCTCCAGCGAAGCCCGGATAACATCCTGCTGCCTGGACCCCCCCATGGAGGCAGAGGTGTAGCCCGCCTCAGCAACATCTTCCAATTGCTCAAACAAGCCTCTGTTGCTTTCAATCAACCGGATACTCTGCTCGGAGCGCCAGACCTCCAGCCAGAGTTGCGTGACGGTTTCCGCCACCTGTGCCCGACGATTCTCGCGCATGAACGGGTGAACCCCCCCGGCCATTTCCTCTTTTCTGGCACTTGCCAGCTGACGGCTGTTGCCACGTGGAATTCGCTGGGTAAGACCGACGGTAGCCTGAGTCATGGCCTCCTGGCCCATATCAAAAGTATCTGTGGGCAAATTCGCGGCACCGATGGTCATTCTCGGATCCGGCAGGGCGCCATCGGCAATCGATTCTTCCAGAAGCGCATCCTGAATCTGGACACTCTGGCGAAGAGGGATCGTTCTCGGTAGCAACATCAATAGCATCAGATAACTCAAGCCTGAGCTCGGCGAAGCTGGGCAGACTGGAAAAAAAATCAAAGCACCTAGAACAACGGGTTTTACGAGGTGGGGGGGAAGAAAGGACAACGCGACATCTCCATTAATTGTTTTCCTCCCGCGATCTTATTTTATTTATCTGAAACCAAACTGAATAACTGAAAAAAACTCAGAACTTGACTTTAATCAATAACGGGCAAATCAATTAAAAAAAATGTTTATTCAAACAAAATTTTATTTCAGGATAAATTCAGGAATCAATGTTTTCATAAACTCACCAACTAACCTGGAGGTGTATTTATGAAACGCATGATCGCGTTAATCGCAGCATTCACTATTTCCACATCCCTCTTTGCAGGCAACATATCAGATGAAAAAGACATGAAGAGCATGGATGGAAAAAAACATAAATAATTCATCGTTTGAAGACGTACTTAAGAATGAAGACATGCAACGTCTGCATAGAGAAATGACACGCTATTCCATGTCGGAGTCGGGTTTTGAAGCTCGCAAAAAAAATGATGAACAAACAAGGGCGTGCCTACCACGAGGCTCTGAAAGAGAAGCGAAAAAAAATACCGCAGGGTGACCCTGCGGCAAAACTTACTAGTGGAGACGCAAACTCTTGCTGGCTCGATTTCCTGAGCCAGCCAACACCGAGCTCAAGAGCAATTACATCATAGAAAACTGAAACGTAACTGAATCATCAGATAACTTTAAACTACAGGATATTATTATGAATAAATCAGTCTTGGCAGTTTCAATCACCTTATTCTTTTCCACTATAGCGACGGCTAATACTGGCTTGGCAGACAGGATAAATGAAACTCGCAGTTACCCTGATATAACTGGAAGCAGACTTACCCATGACGCATCACCTGGTGGCAATAATCCGGATATGATAGGAGAAAAGATGAAAGGCATGATCAGTCCGGATATGAAAAAGATGATGACGATGATGTCGTCTATGTCCGAGCGTGAGTTGAATATGGTGCATGAGGCTCACATACAGATGATCAGGGAACGGGCTAACGCGCGCCACTCCGATCACCACAGCCGGGATCAGTAAGCGGTATTATCAACGGCCTCAGAGATAGCACTCTGAGGCCGATCACCTATTTACTGTTGAGGCCCGAGCTTGATCACCCGCAGCCGCAGCGCATTCACAATCACGCTGACCGAGGACAGGGACATGGCTGCCGCTGCAAAGATCGGCGACAGCAGTATGCCGAAAAACGGATACAAGACCCCCCCGGCCGCTATCGGAACGCCAGCGGAGTTGTAGACGAAGGCGAAGAACAGGTTCTGCCGGATATTGCGCATGGTCGCCATCGACAAATGGCGAGCTTCCACAATACCCATCAAGTCACCGCGAAGCAGGGTAATGCCAGCACTTTCAATAGCCACATCGGTGCCGGTGCCCATGGCGACACCCACATCCGCCGTGGCCAGCGCAGGCGCGTCGTTCACGCCGTCGCCCGCCATCACGACAACCCGACCTTCGTCCTTCAGGCGCTGAACAATCTTACCCTTGTCTTCCGGCAGCACTTCCGCTTCCACTTCGTCGATATGCAGCTTGCGGGCAACAGCCTCGGCTGACGTGCGGTTATCGCCGGTCAGCATGACTACCCGTATGCCGTCCTTCTGCAGGGCGGTGATGGCGGCTTCGGTGGTTTCCTTGACCGGATCGGCTATCGCGAGCAAGCCTGCGACGTTGCCGTCGACGGCCGCAAAAATCACCGTAGCGCCGTCTTTTCGCAACTGGTCGGCCTCGCCGTCATATTTTCCGGTGTCGACATTCTCGGACTCCATCAGGAGTCGATTGCCGAGGAGTACCCGCTTGCCATCGATTCGACCGGTGACCCCCCCTTTTCCGTTAGGCGAATCAAAGTCCTCTGCATCCGGGAGCTCCAGATCCATACCCTTGGCTTTATCGAGGATGGCGTGGGCCAATGGATGCTCGCTGCCCTTTTCCAGACCTCCGGCATAGCGCATCAGATCGTTGTCACTGAATCCGTTTGCCGCGACAAGTCGGGTGACTTGCGGCTTTCCCTCTGTCAGCGTACCGGTTTTATCCACCACCACGGTGTCTACCTTTTCCATGCGCTCCAGCGCTTCGGCATCCCGGATCAGCACACCACTCTGGGCACCGCGTCCAACCCCCCCAACCATGATAGACATGGGTGTTGCCAGCCCGAGTGCGCAGGGGGGCAGGCAATGATCAGAACGCTAACGGCAGCAATCAGGCCGAAGGCCATGGGCGGCGTGGGCCCAAAAACAGACCATGCGATGAAGGCGATGATCGCAATCAAGATGACTGCCGGCACGAAGTAAGCGGCAACCTTGTCTGCAAGCCCTAATCGGCGCCCGGCTGCCGTTG
>JDSH01000118.1_pt1 | contig 25556 bp, 46 predicted proteins | sample 199451 | NCBI WGS metagenome assembly JDSH01 (sample SAMN02584198, study PRJNA231836) | bioreactor metagenome | isolation source: continuous culture bioreactor electron acceptor NO2- transfer2 day 38 after... | place: Germany: Bremen | reverse complement strand
CAATTACGGCGTTTATCGCTGCCTTCAGGCCGTTAACGGCTTGAGAAGTGCTGATGCCCGTCCTAGCTGTCAGTGTGGCTATCGCCGCCCCCCCCATCTCCTTGAAAGACAGCCCTGCCGCGTCCGCAACCGGCGCTAGATTACCTATGCTGCTGGAGAGTTCGGGAATAGTGGTTTGGCCAAGCTGCACGGTAGTAAAGAAGTCATCCGCATAGCCGCCCGCCTCGTCGGCACTCGCCCCCCCAAAGGCGTTGAGTGTGCTCACCAGCGCTTTTGTGGTGTCGCCCAGATCCGCCTTACCTGCAACGGCCAACTGCTCCGCAGCGGCGATCAGCTCAAGAGAGTCTTGGTATTGCACACCAGCGGAAATGGCACCATAGGTGGCGTTGGTGATTTCCTGCAGGGACGCGCTGGAAGTCTCGGAATAACGGAGAATCTGATCCTGAAAAACCCGGAGGTTGTCAGCAGGCTGGCCAATGATGGTGGCGATCTCAGCGAACGCTGTATCGAAGTCGTCAGACAGCTTCACGGCGAAGGCGGTGATGCCTACCCCCCCGGCGGCCGCCAGCGCCAGATCCAGCTTTACGATGCTGTCAGTTACATCCGCGAGAAAGCCGGTAACGTTACCTGTTTGTCGGTGAGACTGTCCAAGCCGCGGCCAACTGAGCCGATAGCCCCCCCGCCCGTTTTATCGACACCGCCAAAGATTATTTCTATAGTCTTTTGCTTGTCAGCCACAATATTTGACCTTCAGGGAGCGAATAATGAGAAAGCTTGTTGCCGCGGCCCTGCTGTTAATCGCCGTTTCGGCGAACGCAGCAGAAACCGTTCAGGGGGGGAAGATCGCCTGCCTTTCCGAGCAGTGGTTGAACGATATGTTCGATTTCTCGGCGGCCAATGACACCGCCAGCATTCAGGCCTACCTGGATGGGAACCGCTGTGTAAGCTTGAAGGGTGGGCTAAAGGTTACGATTCACGAGTGGCCCGGGATGATCGGAGGACATTGGGTAGTATCCATCCAGGGCACCCGCCTGTACGTCCAGAAAGCGGGAATCACCGATTACTGAATGTCAGAGCTGCTTGTACCACATGGCCCACAGGCTCATTTCACACTCGGTTAGATAGCCCTCTGGAAACACATCGGGCCGGGTCTCGAATAGATACCGGCTCTTTTGATGCGCCAAGGCTAGACTTGCTTGGATGTGGCTTTGCCTCCAGAGGGCTTGCGCTTTACCTGGGCCTGCTGGCCCTTCCCGGTCAGCTCCATGATCTTGTTCGCCATGATGCTGAACTCTACCGGGAACACCTCGGCAAGCTTCACCACGTCCGCCAGCTCCAGTTCGGCTCTACCGTTGCGAGACGAACATGCTCAAGTCGTTTTGATAAAGCCGCGGGAACGTCCTGGTGAAAGCCGATGCCATCCATGAGGGCGGCCACTTTGTCCTTTCCGGATCCAGCAAGGCGCTCGACCAGATCAGTAAGCAGCTTCCCCCCCTTGGATGCGGATTCCTCCGCTTCCGCCAATTCCCGGGCGGTGAGACCTCGAACCTTCACAATGCCATCGCCGAATCCAGCTTCAGCCAGTCCGTCCAGCGTGATCTCCGTTTCACGCGGGACGAACTGGGTTTTCTGGAAGGCCTTCAGGTCAAAGGCCATTACGCTGTTACCTCTACGCCGGCAGATTCAGGAGAGATCGTGCAAGAGGCCTGGATCTCATCGCCAGCCGGGAAGGTACGGCTGATGCCGAACTTGCCCTGCTCAAGGATGTAGCCGGCCTGGAATTTGTTCGGGAAGAACTTGAACCAAAGGATTTCGTTCTTCAGCTTCACCAGACCGTCGCTGATGCCGTCATTCAAGTAGGCGGTGAAGGTGGACTGGTTCAAGGTGGAACTGGTGGAGCCAGAGTGGTTCCATAAATCTGAGTGGAGCTGACAGAGTGCGAAGTCTCTGAGGGCACAAAATCAGAACCTTTTGGAACGTCAGCGAAAATCGGCTCAGCAAAGCTGGCATAGACTTTCTTGGGCGTGTTACCTGTGTGAATCTTCTGCAGCGCAGAGTTGAAAACCACGTTGCCGTTGCGGTAGTCCACCTCATAGATCGGGAAGTCATAGCGCTCCTGGTGCACGCCAACTACCTGGAAGATGTTGGCCTCGGTCACAGGTGCGGCAGTGGTGCCCTGCAGCCGAACCTGGCCAATCTCGATTTTGGTGGCGGCGATCAATGCCGGGGGGGCTCCCGCATCGCCTCGCGTCTCACTGAATGAGGTGCCGCCAGTTCCAGCGGCGGCAGCAACCGTTCCTGACCCATCAACGGTGATGGAGCTGATCAGGTGCGTGTTGCTTGAAGTGGCGCGGGTACAAGTGACATCTGTTGCGGCGGAAAAGGCGACGAGCTGCCGCCGACATAAGCGGTGCCTGCCGAAACATCCACGGCATTGTCGGTGCCCGAAGCGGCTGGCGTGATAGCTCCACCGGTAATAAGTCCATCTGGACGGATCACCGGCTCAAAGCCGGAGCGCCGGGACCATAGAGCAGCTCCGGACTCGAAGGTGGTTGCATCACCGGAATCGCTCAGTGCCGCCATAGGTGACTGGCTTTGTCCGCCCTCGTACTGGATCTTCGCGTTTTCAGCGTTTGCCATGGTTACTCTCCAAGTGCTGATGCCCGGGTCGGGCGGTTTGTGGGGGGAAAACGCGCACAAAAAAGCCCGCGCTCGGCGGGCCTGATCATGCTTTTGTTGGTTTATTTGCTGTAAGGGCTGGCACTGTCTGTTTCATAGACGATCTGAAAGACCGCCAGCACTGCAATTTCGTCTTGCCCGGGTTCGGGGGGTAATCGATCACCGAATCCGAATAGTTAATCTGACTGCAGAGGCCACCAAGTTGGATCGTTGTTCAGGGCATCCTCAAGCAGTTCTGCCAACATGGCGTTGCCTTGCTTACTAATCGGCGCGGTGGGGGGGTCGCCACGGTCAACTTTCGCCATAAAGCCGACATTCAGATCGAGAGACATCCTGAGCTTTCCATACTGCAGGCGCTCAGCGCTTTCAGTGGTATCCCACACGGCTCGAGCTGGGAGGTTGGCGCTGCCGTCCAGCTGCAGAGTCCGGGCCGCATTGATCCGGGTGGCGAAAGCCTGAACGACTTGTTCACGAATGCTATCCGCCATCAGTAGCCTCTCAACACGGAATCAATCTGTTTGCTCACCTGCTCTTCCTGGTATTCCGCCAGTGGGCCGCGCAAATCATCGACCACGTTGTTGAACACCTGAGACAGAGAGGGACCATAAAAGACTTTCAGCTTGCCGCCCCCCCTGGGGGGGCCGAGCTGCTTTCGGCGGGCGGCAATGGCGGCCCGGCCATTGCTGAGGGCGATATAAAACGGTTGGCCTTTGGTGTCGGGGGGTCGCCGGTAATCGTCTTACTACCGCCGCCGGGGGGGCTCACCTTCACCTTGATTCCGCGCTTGGGAACCTGGGGGGGCGGTTTGATCCAGCTGATGTTCTCGTTTCTAACCTGGGCATTGGTTGAGAATCGACTGAGCAGGAGCCCGCGGTTAGGCGTGATAACTTTTGACTGCAAGTTACGGAACGTGGCCTTCCGAATGGTGAGCCGGCTGTTCACATAAGAGGCCTTCAGGTTCACCTCTTTCCGGATGGCCTTGCTGCCCTCGGTTCGGGCCTTCTTTGCCGTCGCGTTCAGCGCCCGGCTTAAAATCTTGGGGGGGGCTTCGTCCTGAATGCCGCGAAGGACAAACCGGACATTGCTGAGGGTGGCCTTGTCGATCTGAACATTCATTGCAGCAGCACTCTCACAATTTCACCGTCATCATCGGCCAGCTGGTCCACGGTGTAGGTTTCTGAACCTACCTGAATCGTGTGGCCGCGCTTTGGCTCCGGAATATCGCCCTTCGGCAGATTCGCCACATTTCGGCGAACCGGCATCGTGGTTTCATAGGCGCTGTACTGCTCGACGTTCTTTTCGATCGTTACGCTGGTCTCATAGGTGTTGGAGGCATTGTCCGTGTACGTGCACGGATCGCCTGTCACCTCAAAGAAGCCCGGCGTTGTGTCTTGCAGCAGTTCGTCAAAATGGCTCATGGAAGTCCGGGGGGGCCCGAAGGCCCCCCCGCCTCATCAGTTGACGGTACTGGGGGGGCCAACGTTGATCTTCACCATAACGCTGGTGTCACCATTGCCGGCGGCAGCCACCGCAACACAGCCATCGGTCAGATCGCCAGTTGCCGGGGGGGTGGCCTGGTTGTCTTCAAAAGCACCGGCGGAAGCGTCCCAGGTGACAGTCTCACCGGCAGCAATAACAGCGGCTGAAACCTTCGGCATCTCCCAAACACCTTCAACGCCTACCGCGCCGGTTTCGCCATCGGGAATGTCAGTGATGGCAACGCCGATCAGCGAGCCCATTGGTACAACATCGCCGGACGCAATATCGCTTCCGGTGCCGTTGGTGAAGTCAACAACCTCACCCGCCTGAACGTAGTTCTTAGCCATGATTCAGTTCTCCTGAAAAGCTTGAAAATCAGTGGGGGGGCCTTTCGGCCCCCCGGGTGAGTGTTAACCGGCGTTTTTGCCCATGGTGCGGAAGTCCAGCGCCTTGGCGCCGGCATCCATCCGAACCTTGAACTCGACGCCATCCACGTTCCAGCCGTCCTGCTGTTCCAGAACCGGGTTCGGGTTGCCGTCCAGGTACTGGACTTCGATGGTGTCGTACATCATCGGGTCCGCCAGCAAGTACCAATGAGAGGTGGAAATCTCGTCGAGGCGGGCGTCGGTGATCACATCAGCCATGCCTGCCACCGGGTTGGGTACACGCTGGGTTTTGGATGGTCGAACTGGCTGGCCATCAAGGCCCGGGCGGTAGACTCCAGAGCCACCGGTACCAGCAGGAAGCGCGGGCGAATGTTCAGAGTGGCGCTGCCATTCTTCTGAGTCGCAATCGCCGACTTGAGCGCATCGAAGGTGCTCACGGTCAGGCCGGAACCTGTCTTCAGGTTTTTGTGGTCTGCGTGGAAGAGCGCTTTGCCATCGCTCATGGTCGGGTTGCTGGTCAGCTGCGCGAACACCAGATCAGCAACTGTCCGCCGGGCAGCGCGGCCCATCTTCTGCGGGATGCGGGTGAAGGCGCCAAGATCATCGTTAATGATGGCCTGCCGTGTGATGCTGAACAGTTCACCGTAGGTGGCAAGCTGCACGGTTTCGCCGCGCTCACCGATGGTCACGTGCTTATACTCGGCGCCCTCACGCACTTTGCGCAGGCTCGGCACTTCGTTCAGGTCAACGCGCTCGCTGGCTTTGAAGTCCGGCAGGTTGCCCACGGAGGTGAACTTCGTGAACACTTCCTCTGCCTCGCTGTAGCCCTTGAGCATGGACTTCCCGGCCGTGTTACTCAGAAGCTTGCCGAAGTCGCCGGAGCTGTGGGTAAAGGCGGCCGCCACGATCTCCATTTTGCCCATGCCGGCAACAGACTTGCCGCGAGCTTCAAGGCAGGCTTCGGCCATGCCCAGCAGGGTCTTGCCGCGGAACGGGTTTTCGCCCACTTCGTCGTTGGCCTTCAGGCCGGCGCGCATAGCGACAACATCGGCCATGGCGTTGATCTTGGCCTGGTTGCCCTCGTCGCCCACGAACACAGAACCGGAAGGCTTCTGATCTTTACCCAGGGCTTCCAGAAGTTTGGCGCGAGCATCTTCCACGGAACACTCCGGGCTCTCGATGCACTGGTTGCGCAGTTCGATGTGTTTCTCAAAGCCGTCGAAGGCGGCCTTGATGCTGTCCACGCGCTTGGCCTGGGCTGCCTTGTAGTCAGCGATGGCCTTGGCCTGGATGGCTTCTTGATCAACCGTCTGTTCGGTTGCCTTATTTTCTACAGTCATTTTGCTTTCCTCGCGGTTAGCATTGATGGTGTCAGCAACCGCTGACGCTGGGGGGGTGATTACTGCCGGGGGGGTTTTCTGAAACTTGTTGAGGAACGGAAACTTTGAGCAGGCCGCCAGCGCGACTTCCTGTTCGAGCTCATCCGCGAATCCCATCTCCACCGCCTCTTCGCCGGTGAGCCAGGTTTCCGCATCCATCATTTCGACGATCTCGTCCTCGGTCATCATCGACCGGCCATAGGCGTTAACGAGGGTGGTCTTGATCTTGTCGAGCAGATCAGCGTTCTTGCGCAGTTCATCGGCGTCACCGATGGCCACAGTCCAGGGGGGGTTGTGAATCATCATCAGCGCGTTTTCAGGCATGACGATCCGGTCACCAGCCATGGCAATGACTGAGGCCATCGAGCAGCCAGCCCATCGATGTAAACCGTCACGTTCGCCGGGTGCTGTTTGATCTGGTTGAAAATGGCATTACCGTCGAACACGGATCCGCCCGGGGGGGAGTTGATGCGCAGATCAATCTGGCTGATCTTGCCAGGTCTTTCAGGTCTCGGGCGAACTGCTTGGCGGATACGCCCCCCCACATTCCGATTTCTTCGTAGATCAGGACTTCGGCAACGCCCGCGCCCTTCGCTTTGATCTCGTACCAACTCTTGGACATTACGCGTCCTCCTGAGACGAAAAAGCCGGCTCATTGGCCGGCTCTGGTTCAACGGTGATCTTTCGATCTTTGAGGTTCTGGTTCCACTGTTGAATCTGGTCCAGAACTTCATCGGGGGGGTTATCTCCCCCCCGGCTTCGGATGATCTTCTGAGGGCTGGTAATTCGCAGGCGCAGATTCTCGGCGTGTCCCTTGGCCTCTTTGGCCGGATCAATCCAGGCATTGCCGGTGTCAGGTAGTCCACATCGAAAAGCGTGTCGCGGTCGATATCCGCCGGGAGCTTCACAACGCCGGCCATTACCGCCAGCCGGATAAACCGGCGAACCACAGGGGGGGCAACAAACCCGCTAATGAAATCGTCGGACAATACGGCATAACTCACCCACTGCTCCACCAACTCCTGGCGCTGTGCGGAATAGGTGCCATCGTAGTTCTTCGAGGTAGTCGAATAGCCGGCCATGGTCCCGGAGGCTACCGCTTTCATCATTGCGTCACGGTACGGCATCAGCAGTTGTGACGGGCGGTTACTCTGCAGAGTGCCAACTTCCTCGCCAGGCTGCAGGTTGTCGAACACTACCCCCCGGGTGCGAACTCAAAGGTGCGGTCTTCATCGTCACCGTCTTCGCCGGCCATGCCGTACATTTCAGGCGCGCCCTTCTTGATGTAGGCCGCCATCGCTGCAGAAATCCGGGCGGCTACCCGCTCCGCTTCCTCGTAGTCCTTCAGGTCATTCAGTCGGTTCATCACCGCCGCGAAGATCGATACGCCGCGATTCTGGCGAATTCGGTCTGTCATCTTGAGGTGGTCAACATCCTCAGCAGCTGTACGGCGGTACCGGAGACGGAATCCACTGGCGTCACCCGGGTGCTGGTCATACAGATAGATGAAGCGGGGGGGCGTTCCCCCCCAGGCGTTCCGCTCGATGCCCTGAATGATGTTCCGGCCTGGGTCGTCCAGATCCGCTATGTGATCGGCTTCCAGAAGCTCGAGTGAATACGGCACTAGCGTCCGGTGATTCAGCAGCGGCACCCTGCCCTGCAGGGACTTCGAGACAACTTCGCCATCCCGGAACCATGCCCGAGCAACCATGCGCTGAGCCTTGGCCCAACTGTATTCACCGGTGGTTTCCGGATGCCGGCCCCCCCACTCCGTGAAGTACCAGTTGAGTTCGGCCGCCAGCTCTTTGTTGATTGTGCCGTTCGAGTTTTTGGGCTGGAACTCAACACCAATGCCTTTCGGCCCGACCACGTTGTTCACCAAGCAAGTGAGCACGCCCCCCCGAGCCAGATCGTGATTTTGTTCCAGGTGACGGGCCTGCCCTCGCAGCGTTTCAGCCGCAGAGTCAGTCAGAGCATTGCCCGAGCTGTTGTCCGACTTGTTCCGGCGGGTACGCGTTGGCTTGGATGCCTCATAGAACGCCAGCATCTGCCGGGCTGTGCACGCTTCAGCGCCAGGCGGGAGACAGTGGTTTCAGAATTGCGTCAATCGGGTTCATCGGAATGTCGCCAGTGAATGAGTGCGTTTGCCTTTGGCGGCTCGTTGTTCAGCAAACACCCGGCGTTCAAGACGCTCCCGCTCTTTCCGGATCTCTGAGAGATTGGCCCCCCCGGTCCATGTCCGGCCCGCGAACTCGTAGGACTGCCCCCCCTTCAGGATTCGCTTTTCTGCTTCAACGTAAAGCGGCAGCAATTCGCTGGCTGTACTCATAACCAACCTCCGGCGGGCTTGTGAACTTTTCCGGTCTTGCGCTTTTTCTTCGGCGGTGGTGCCGGGGGGGTGTCGCTGTCATCATCTGGCTTGCGATATCGAGCCAGGTTGATGCCGAAATGCTGTTGCAGCAGCCGTATGGCCGCCAGGTTATAAACCGCGGTATCGAACGGCTCGTTTCGGCGGCCGCCCGCGTCCCACTCGATCTGCTTCCGGCCTTTGCGATAAACCACTTTCCGGCGCTCATTCGTGAGCTGCTGGAAGTAGGTCTCGTCAAACTGTTCGGATACCGGCCAATGGGAGTAGCCTTCGCCCGGCGTCATAATCCGGAACCGGCTGGTGATGATTTCCTTGGCGGTGTCCGTTCCAACCATGGTCAGATACACGCCCTTGTCGTTGCGCTTCCGGGGGGGAAGTTCACGACCGGCTTGCCAGCCTGACTATGGCCCTTGATCGGATGAAGCGCCGAACGCCGTACTTCTTGCAGAAGGCGTATACCTCGTCAGTGAAGTGACCGCCCGAATCGAGCATGGCCAGCTTCACGTCATGCAGCGCTCCGGATGGACTCTGGAACTGGCGGGTCAGTTTCTTGTAGAGCAGATCCCAGATCTCGGAACGGGACAGGTCACCGTATAGCCGCTCGTAGCTGATGCGGTAGTTTTCCTCTCCACTCACCCATGCGGTAACTTCCAGCTCAAGACGGTCGTCCTGGGTATCTACCGCTGCGGTAAGAACGCAGCTATCAACCGGCACTTCTGCCGGGTAGTGCTCGCGGCGCGCATACAGATGATCCGGCTCGACCTTCTCGCCTTCGGTGTCATCCCATGCTTCGCCGAGCGTGGTGTTTACAAAGGTCTTGAGCTTGCTCGGGTCGTTCTTCGCTTTGAGGAAGTCCGTAACAATCCGGCGCCAGGTGGTAAATGTTGAGTAGGCTGTCCAGATATGGAAGGCAATCGACTCCGGCGCTTCCCGGCGCTCGCCGTCTTCGTCGAAGTAGTCAATGCCGTTTTTTGTCCAGCAGCCGGTGGACTCACAACGCCAGACAATTTTCTCGTGCTGGGCCTGCCAGTCGCCCTGGCTCCCGAGCGTTCCGCAGTGCTCGCACAGGTACATGACCGTCTTCGGGTCATCGTCCTTCCACTTGAACCCGAAGTGCGCCTCCGGCCCGCCCCCCCACTTCAACACCTGTTCCTCCGAACAGTGTGGGCACGGAACGTGGGCTTTCAGACTCACCTCAGCCTCCGAGGCTGACTTGGTGATCTGGCAGGTTTCCATGACCTTGGGAGTGGATCCGCGAACCGACTTCGGGAAAACCGAACCCTCGATCCGCTTGTCACCGAGGAATGTCGGACTGCCCTCTTTCTCGATGTCCTGGTCAAACGCCGCCAGCTCATCGTAAAGAACCACGTCCACCGACTTCTCTCGGTAGTTTTTCGCAGCGGTACCGCCGAGACACCAGAGCTGTTTGCCGTTACTGAACCGTTTGGTGTCCAGCGTATTGTCCCGGTGCTTCTTTCCGATCCACGGAGCCAGGGCTTTGACCACCGGAACATCGCGGATCATGGTTTCGATGTGAGCTTTCATAAAGCCCGCAGCGGCGCCATCAGTCGGCTGGAACAACAGCAGGTTCCGAGACTTGTGCTCGGTGAAATAACCCAGTGCAGCGCGCAGCATCTGGGAATAGCCTACCCGGGCCGACTTGACGATGTTCACGTACACGATGTCGTCGTGGCCGATCGCATTCATCATCGCCTTCTGGAAAGGCAGGGTATTCCAGCGGCCCTCGATGTACGAGCTCTCGGAGGACAGATAGAAGTGCTCATCCGCCCACTCAACCAGAGTCATCGGCTCAGGTTTTTCAAACGCCTTGAGACCGGCGCGGGTCGCCTTCTGGATATTCTCAAGCTGCGTCTTGGTCAGCGAGATAGTCATCCAGGAAGTGCTCCAATGATTCGCCAGTGCGGGCAATGGCGTTCTGAGCCTTTACCACATGGCGCTTGATTGCTTCGATCACCTGATTCTCAAGCTCCGGGTGTCGGCGCTTGATGTTCAGCGGGAGGCTGTCCAGTTCGCCGGAGCTTCGCCAGCGATCTTTGACAGCACCAGGGTGATGATCTCGACAGGGGGGGCTGTTTTGCCCTTGGCGATTTCGTTCTTGATCTCCTGACCATCGGCCTGGGCCCGGGTCAACCGCAGTCGCTCGAAGTCCATGGTGCCGGGCTCATATTCGAGGTCGTCAGGTTGGTATGTTGATGCCTGGTGGTCCAGTCGATTATTGAGCACCGAACGAACGTCGAAATACTTTTCGCGGCCGATACTCGCAACGGGCTGGACGCCCCCCCATTTATCAAAGGCTGTCGTGGAAATGCCGAGCTTTTGGCCATCTGCGATTTGTTGAGCCAGTGAGGCTCTTTCTTAGCCCTCTTTGACTCAGTCATCTAAACAACAACCTGCCTCAGAAAATTTTCGTAAATAGCGAAATTCCGCGCTTCCACGCACCATGACGGCCACCCCCCCCGCCAGGAGTACCTTTTTTTTCGGCTGGCGGTAAGGGGGGGGCGGTAGTCATGGGACGATTCCTCAGTTGTAGTGCGGGACCAGGTATGCGTTGACGCCGGCCATGCTGCCCGCAGATCCAGAGCTCACAGCCCGGAGGTCTGACCGTTACCAACACGGATTACCTTGCTCGCGTTCTCGGTGAATGTTCCTCCCGGGATATCCTCGAACACTCCCGACTTCTCATTCTTGATCTGAATCTTCACGCTCTGCCCGCCCCCCAGGTGGTGGCTGAAACGTGCAGGTAGGATGCAGCTGTAGCGGTCTGGATTTCATTGCCAGTCTCACCGCCGCCGGCGTTGGTCAGGCTGTGGTATTGGTTGCTCATGCGATTGCATCCTCGATAGCGTCAGAGATAGCTGGGGGGGTAAGCGCGGCGCCTACTGCGCCATCCTCGGACGACACAACCACGCTGCCATCCGAAACCGTAATCGTCCGGTCGAACTGATAGGCCTGGCCGGTCTCAGGAACGAACACGCCCAGCGTGACCGTGGTTGATCCATTGGCCACCGGGGGGTGGCATAGCTGGCAACGTCCTTGTGGAAACCATCGTCAGCTTCCAGGGCGTTCCAATCGATAGTGACTACAGAAGCATTGGCATCCGCGATCACCTTCCACTCATAGGCTGAGTGGTTGCATAGGCATTGGGATAGCTCAGCGAGTTTTCGCTGTACTCCGCCTCGGTCGCCGGGTGCGTCAGCTGGTCCCGGTCGTAGCTGTTGGCGTAGGCAATGGTTGCGCCGGCGGTGGAGCCATCCACGCTGACCACCAGATCGGCCGTGTCATCGTCGGCGATCAGCGGTGGTTCGTAGCTGTAGGTTTCGGTACCGGCTCCAATGTTTTCAGAAACAAAGGTGATGTTGCTGCCGGCTTCACCGTTGATGGTGATGCCTGTTGGCGCATTCTCGGTGCCGGAGAGCGTGAAAGTGGCTGGTTGGGATTCGTCGGTGATGTCGTCGGCTGCGGTAACGGAGGCACCAGCAGCCTGTGTCTGCTCAACAAAGATGATTGGCGCTCGATAGTTCTGCCCCCCCGAGAACCGGTTGAAAGACGTTTCTGGGACTCCATCCTCAGGATCAACACCGTTCTCCATTGCGATCTGGTTGTTGTCGTCGCCCAGCAAAAAGCCAGATTCAGACAGACCAAGCCAGATCAATTGCCCTTGGACAAGCTCAATAGGAACGTTAAGTGGCACAGAAACCAGGCCGGTCTGCCCAGCAGGCACAATACCGTACCCAAGCAGCGTGGTGGCGTTGTTATTCACTCCGCTCGCGCTGTAGACCACCAGGGCAACATCAGATGGAGAGCTTGTTACATTCGCAGTGATTGTGTCTGCATTCCCTGCCGTTACTACTGCAAACCTTGATACCCTGCTCTGTCCCGAGTTGCGGCCATAAGTTCCGCCGCTGCCAGCCTGATTACCGGCAAGAATTGTCATAAGGCCACCTGCAACAGTTCAGCGAACCCGCCGCCTACAGCGAACAGATACTTGCCCGAAAGAGACTCAAATGAACCTTGGTTGACAGCAAATGGCGCTTGCCCAGGGCTCCAGTCCAGGTGCCGCTGAGGCTCAACATGGGTGCAATCGCTATACACCGGAGCATCACCAATCACTAGGCGCTTCAGCTCGTTATCGGCAAAAATCTCAGCCCAGTCTTCCGACATCCCGATATCAGCCACGGACACTGGCAGACCGCTCGTATCCATCCCAACGTTTGACAGGAAAAAGCCTTTAACTTCGGAGATATTCGTTTTGTCCAGACCGGACACTGTGTATACGGCACCGTTATCAATCCTCTGCCGGACTATGCCGGTGTCGCCAGTGAAATCGATCTCTAGTTCATAGAAATGCCATTCACCAGGGGGGGCAGTAGAATAGAGAACGCTGGAATAATCGTTTGCCAGTGAGCCCACATAGCCGGCTGGACCATACTCATCCACGTCAACCAAGCCATTATTGTGACTGGTGACTACAGAGATACCCTGGCCGGTAGGGATTTCGCCACTGTAGATGCGGACGATCTTTGTGGCCGCCGCTGATCCGTAGGTTGCCGTATCGATCGTAAGCGTTGCACCGCTGGCATCGCCCGTTACCGTTGCGCCCTCGATCACAGACGCCCCCCCACCTGAGCCGCCCGAAATCTCTAGCGTCAGCACCGATTGATAAGCCCGGTGATGTAGCCTGTCTTTGTCCCTCCGCCAACCAGCGAAATAGTGACAGCCTCGCCGCGAGTCCGGTCAGCGTTCGTGGCAAATGTTCCGTTCAGGCCTGAATAGCCGAGCACATAAACGCGCCTGAAGTCACAGCCAGCCTTTACCCACTTGGCAAAGTAAAACTTGTTCTCAACACCTATTGCGTCAAATGCCTGAGCATTTGTCATTGAGCCCTTGCCGAGAGCTCGGTACTGCTGATCCACTCTTGCGTGACGGAGGTTGTCTGTAACGACATCAACATCATCCGAGACTCCGCCCCCCCAGACTTCGGTGGTGTCCGGAACGCTTGCACCATCCTCAGCGCTTGATGCGGCGCCATTGATGAAGATTTCACTGCCCTGCTGCCAATGCCGGAATACAGCGTTTGTTCGAGTTCCAAGCCGGTTTTGCGGGTCGTTCAGGGTCACAGTGCTGCCGTGAGCAATCGTGCCTGTGATTGACGCTTCACCACCACCCTGCCCCCCCAAAGCCAAAGACAGGCTGCGCGAAGCAACAATGTCAGGGGGGGGAGAATTCGAGGTCAGAGTCATATCGCTTCTATCCAATTGCTCATCGCTTGCCTTCCAGGTTGTGTCAGAGGCCTTTACATCTGTACGGCCTCAACCGGTTCAACTTATTGAAAAACAAAGGACGGCTCATTATTTGCTAAGGCAGCTGGCTAATTACTAATAAGCCATGGAGTTGGTTATGAGGATGATTTTTCTTGCACTGTTGGGCGTCTTTGCAATGCCCGCCAATTCGGCCCTAATCGGCTACGACTATGAAGCTCCATTTACATGGAGTCGCCAAACCATTTAAACGGGCCAGTGTCTGGAAGGATCGTGTTCGACACCTCGCTGCTCGGAATCAAAGAGCTAACGCTGAGCTTCGAGGATCGCGAGCTGCGCTGGCTCTACAAAACAGCCCTGACCCTGAGCCTCACCCCCCCCAATGACGGCACGGTCCTTTACAACCTGACTGGCGGATCGCAAGGGGGGGGCGCGGAACTGGCCACCAAGCCAGACGACCTTTTGATCTTCTTCCTTTGGGAGTTGTGGTCGATCGAGCCGCTTAGCCTTTCAACGGCGCTAGAAAACTTCAATATCCGGTATACAGGGCAGACTTCCCCCCCACTCATTGAAGGCCCAAGCCAAGGCCAATTGAGCTTTGATCGGATAGGGCCGGCCTACGCCGTTACTGAACCAGCCACCCTATCCCTGCTCGCCCTTGGTCTAGCGGCTATCGGTATCAGGCGCCGACTGGTTTAACTGGTTGACTCGCTCGGCCTGGTCTTTGTCCCAGTCCAAAACGTCCAGCTTGTCGTCATTGCAGACCTTGATCGTTTTCTTCAGCGTTTCCACATAGTCCGGGCAGTAACCAATCACATTAACCTCCGGCCCGGGCGTTGGAGTCGGTTGCAGGTACTCCGCTGGCACCGGCTCCCGAACGTACACGGTTCTGGTCAAGTACTGTGTCTCGGCGCATGATGTCAAAAACAGAATCAGGCCAAGGCTGGTTAACGCAGTCCGGAGCATCTTGCATTGCCTCTTTAAGTTCTTCGCGCACCTGGGCCAGTTCGGTTTCGCGCTTTGCAAGGCGATTTTGACGTTCCAGGGCTTTCTGATCTCGCCATGCAATGGCAGCGGTCAGCGAATCAATGGCCAGCAGGTTCTCGCGGCTGGCATTGGCCGCCTGGCTGAGCAGTTGGGCTTGGTGAGCCTTTTCCGTCAGCAGTCTGTCCCGGTCATTCCACAGCCACCAGAACGCCCCCCCAGCAGCAACCAGCACCAGAGTGCCAATAACCGGCAGCAGGTATGGGGGGGCTGCTTTGGCCTTGAGGGCTTCGCCAATCATTTCAGCTCAGCTTCTTCGTGAAGAAGTCCGTCAGCAGCTGCTTGACCTTCTCCGCGCCCAGGTGGGCAACCATGCCGGAGCAAGCCACAGATAGGCCTGGCGTCCACCTGAACAAATCAATGCAGATCATGTAGGTCACGAATGCAAAGAAGCCCGCCGAGGTGACGGACAGCGTGAAGGCGGCCAAATCCCACTTTCGGGAACCGTTCTTCACTTCCCCCCCGAGATAGGCGAGGCCGCCACCAAATACGCCAACGATCACAGCCAGAATGGCGTCCCAGTATTCAGCCACTTTGGCAATGAGAATGGCGATGGCTTTTTCGGGCATCTTCTGCATATCCGTATCCGGTGAATGTTCAGGCAGCCGGATAGGCTTGCCATGAGAGTTGAAAGTGAGGGCCATCCTTGAACGACTCCCAATCACCGCCCCCCCACTCTATGGCCACACCGAGTTCATCAGCGGCCTGCTTCATGGCGGCGGCAATCTTGTGGTACAGCGGCCAGTCCCAGCGGATACCGCCGGTTACCCAGGCACCGAGATCGACAGCGTGGCCAGTCAGGTGGCGACTGTTCATCGTGGTAGTGGCGCCGGAGGCGAACAATTCCTTTTGCCGGGACTGAGAGCGCAACCCTTCCAGAACCGTGAAATCCACCTCGGTGATCTGAATGGCGCGCTCAACTACAGAAACAAGGTCGTCATGCACTCCAGCCAGTCGGCCAAGTGACCGTGAACTGAGCTTGAAAGGCATGGCAACCTCCAGAAACAAAAAAAAGCCACCGCAAGGGTGGCAGGGGGGGTCTGCTGGCTGCAGATCGTCAGGTATTCGGGCTGGCCGCGCTGAACGGGACCGTAACTCTGTCTGCACTTACGGCTGGCAGATGAGATAAGCAGGCACAAAAAAAACCGCCATCTCTTTCGAGGGCGGTTTCTTGTGGGGGGGCAATACTTTGAAGTTGCTGATCAGTGTATTCGTTTGTGACCGATTGTCAAGCAACCTGGCTGATCGGTTGTAGAACATTCTCGATCTGCTGATAAGCGCGGCTCACCCGCTTACGGTAGGTGTCCTGGGACAGCCCCCCCAAAAGCTCGGCGCAGTATGCTGTGGTGTAGGTGATCTCCAGCCGCTTCTCATTGAGAGGGTCGATAGCCACAATCCGAGTTTTCCCGCGCAGGAGCTTGTCCAGACACACCGCTTCCTGGTGATCTTCCGCCAGCTGGCCAACGATGCTGTCTGCCTCAACCATCCGGCTGGTCACTTCCTGGAAGCGGATACGATCGACTTTCGCGGCCAATGTGCAGAAGCCACTGAAACCAGAACCCCCCCGCGGGATCTCTCCGTGCGACTGGTAAATGCCAGAATGTGCCGCCCCCCTCATGGGCGATATCATCAACCGGCGGATAGCCAGCAGGTAATCGATGAAATTATCAACCACGGCCTCGGCCTTTGCCCGCAACTCTCTCTGCTCTGCCGTCTTCCGGTTCTGCTCAGCCATTCGATTCGCCCTCGCCCTTTCTCTCATTGATCCAGTCAGCCCGCCAGCCAACATACCTATAATCGTTCACTTCGCTTTTGTACTGCCTTGCCGCATTCCTGGTGATGGATTCGTAGACTGCTGGCGGATACTTCTTCTGCAACTCCGCCAGCCTGGCCTTGTAAGCTTCACGGTCTCCGGTGTGCGCCAGATCGATCAGCTTGTTGGCCTCGATGTGCTCATTTAGCACTGGCGCCATTCTCCAAATCGATCTCGCCCATAAACATGAGGCAACAGACAGCGTGAGCGGCGTGATGGCAGCCGCTTTCCTCGTCGAAAAGCTCGCCTCGCTTCAGAGCATTAATGTGCCGCTTCGCTGCTGATCGGTAACGAGCGTGCAGGTCGGGAACGTTGCGCCAGTTGTCTTCGTCATACTTCTGAGCCCCCCCGAACGTTAGGACCCTGGAGACTTCCAGCTCCATTAGGGGGGGCGGCATCAAGTCCATTGCTGGCTTTTGTCCGTCAAACTTCCTTCCCTGGCCCTTGCCGTAGTCACCAGGCCAGAAGCAAGTAAAACCCTGAAGCCGGCCCGGGCATCCCTCGTTCAAGCATTCAGGCCGCGATATCTGCCTTGCCGCCACATCAACGTGATGACCGCAATCAAAAACAGCCCACATATCCGGGCCAAAAACGATCCGACCATCAACGCAATGCTTCTCACAGTAGCTGGGGGGGCCAAATCACTGGGGGGGCCGGCCTGTGGGAATCGGTGCCCGCAGGTATATTCCATGATCTTCATGCGCTCACCTTCGCCAGTTCCGGCAGCACGTGGCTGCTCATGTAAACCTTCAGGCCCATCTTCCGGGCTTCCTCAATCTCAGCCTTTGCACCTGAGCTGTACTGCCAGCCATCCACCAGAACCACGGCATCACAGCGGCGCATCATTTCCAGGGTTCCTTCCAGCCAATACTGATCGTCCGCCAGCCCCCCGGGAAATCGTGGTCAAGGTGGGCGGTGTTTACAGTGGGTAGAACGGGGGGGAACCAGCCTTTTTGAACGCACAGGCGGCCAACATGGCGGGCAGCAGCTACGTTCTGGGCAACGCCTTCACGGGTTTCGGCTCGATAGGGGGGGCCGGCTACGTACACCAGTTTCAGGCGCTGCTTCTTCTCAGGCGTTGTTACCTTTACCGATGCAGCAGCGTCTTCCATCGCCTTTTCCCAGGCTTCCTTGTTTACTGGCGGGTTCCACATCGATATATCCCATACTTCAGCCCGCTGCTTTTCTGGTTCTGGGTGGCCGCAGAGCAATTCGTGGTGCGGGATGCCTTCATCTGCGTTCACTGCCTGGGCTTTGCCTTTCAGGTAGTCACGCATCGGTTCAAAGCATCGGGCGATATCATCCGATGAGGGCCACTTAATTGGAGGTAACATCACCTCTATCGATTGACCACCCTTCAGACTGCTTCGCCATCCAGAACAACCTTTGCCACCGGGCAAGACGCTTTGTGAACAGGAGACCATAGGCCGCAATAGCCGCACTCTCCGCCAAGATTCACTGTTTCAGCTTCACTCACCGCGCTATCCCCCCCCACCCAATCAGGCCCAGACCAGCCAGGCAATCAGCGAGACATTCAGAGCTGCAAAGACCGCGAAAACCGTGGCGATCGCTTTACCGATACCCTCCTGACAGCCTCTTACCCATATCCGGTGAAAGTGCAGGAATGCACCGATGGTGATTGCCAGCGGCAGGAGCCACCAGCCGAGTGTTATGGTCATGCCGCCAATCTCCCCCCCCTCTCCAATTCCCGTATCCGCTGGTTCCACTGCTTGCGCAGCGCTTCCAGCTCCTGCCAGTCCCAATTCGCTGGCGCTGTGTTCGATTCGCAGTAGTCGATGATGCGCTGGGCTTCTTGCTCGCCGAATCGCTCAACCAGGCCGCGCTTGTAGCCTCTGGTGTTCTTGTTGCCATCGATATTCCCGCTCAGGCCGCTGTTGCAGTACCGGTTACACTGCAGGTAGGTATTGCTCCGGTCGTACCTAAGATTCGATTGCGCGCCCACGGTCTTGAAATGACCGCAGCACCAGTCCATGTGAGTCTTGCCGCAGGAAATGCACTCTGGCTCCATGCCGCGCTCCCGGAACCACTCCATTTCCTCCAGAACACGCATCCGGTTAAACACGCGCCGGCACCGTTCGTGCTGCCAGTTGAGATCCCGTCGGTTGAACTCCCGGCGCTCTGCCCTGGCTTGCTTCGCCAGCCGCTCTGACTTTTTGACCGCTTCTTTCTTCCCGATAGCCAGCGCACACCTTGGGCTGCATGCCACCTGCAGGGTGTTATAGGGCTTGAAGGGGGGGTTTCGGCATTCGCGGCACTTTTTCTGCTTCACAGGTAGTCCTCTTTCACCCCCCCAACCGCGAGCCAATACAGCATCGCGGCGAAGCACAGAAGCCGCCAGGCGGCATACCACTCGCTGATATGAAGCGCCTCAACATCCCAGCGGATGAACCCGGAGCCGATGGCGAACACCAGATAGATGCCAAGCCAACCGATGACCAGGGCCTTTAAGAAACCTAGAAATTTGTTCACACCTCGCCCCCCCGCTCATTAAAAGCTGCCGCAGCATAAGCTGCCCACGTTGGCTTGAACTCGGACTGCCGGTTGTCCAACTCCTGAATCCGGCCACCACGGGCAATGAAGGCCTCTGTATCACGGCGCAGTTGCTCGGAAATCTGTTGTTTGTCCTGCTTGCGGGTCTGGCCGGTGCCGATGCTGGGCGTATGCACTCGGGCCTTCATCACTCGCTTGAATTCTGCTCGGTTCACTGCTCAGTCTCCCCCCCGGTAGTAGGTGCCCATCGGGCCGTGTTTGTTTTCGGTGGGGGGGCTGGTGTTCAGCAACTGGCGGCGTAGTCGTTCGATCTCGGCAGACATTTCGTTGCACTCGAGTCTCAGCTGTAGAATCAGATCCTGAACCGACAGAACCAGATCAGGGTCTTTCGCTGTGTAACCACTACTGTCGCAATCAGGGCACGGCATTTCATGGAACAGGCCACTAACAACGCCCCCCCTGCCGTAGCAGGCTGGGCACTTCTTCAGCTCTACCTGCTGCTGGCGGAATGAAGGGCCTGATCTCTTCACGCAGCCTCCGGTTCAGGTGAATAACCGCCAGCGTTCAGCCGGAACAGTTCGGGACCATCCTCGCGGCCAACCATCAACACCATTCCGCTGTCCGCCAGACGGTGAAGGGATGCCCGGGAATCCTCGGCGGATTCGTTAATGCCGATCGCCACGTTGCAAACGGTCTGGGGGGGCGGCTGCCCCCCCACCAGGAACTCCAGAACCTTCTTGTCGAAGGTCCGCTGCTCAGTCAGGCTTCTCACTGTTTCAGCCCTCCATCCAGCTGACGTACTGCTTCAATCCGGGATTCCAGCCACTGGCCATAGCGCTCGTCGGTTACAGGAACCAGAGGGGGGGCGGTGCAGGTGCCGAGCGGGCAACCTTTGCAGCCCGGGTGCTTCTGGCAATGGTCGATAACGTCCTGTGGCAACTGGGTCATGCCTCACCTCCCTGTCGGAAAGACTGCCAGTCGAAATCGTATGCCTTACCTCCACTCTCACGCAGGCGATCAACCACACGCTCGCCCAGACAAACGCTGAGGTCATTGGCGGTAGATTGGTTACCACCACGGTGGGCTTTTCCAGCAGGTACCTGGCATTGATTGCTTCATACGCCACGGTTTGCTCGAACTCTGTGAAGTTCTGCATGCCAACCTCATCGATCACCACCAGCTCCGGTTTGGCGAAATCGTCGTAAACATCCTGCTCGGTGTAGTCTGCGGACTTCCGCCAGCTGCCCTTCACTTCGCGAACCAGCTCGGCAAAGGTCCAATAGGCTCCTGGCTTGCAGGTCCGCAAGATCACGTCACGGAGCAATGCACACGACAGGTGAGTTTTTCCGTTGCCCACATTGCCAAGAAGAATCAGGGACCGACCTTCATGCTTACCGGAGGCCAGCAAATCGGCGTACTCCTGAATTTTGCGAAGCACGCTGGCGGACTTGCCGTTGGCAGGCCTGTAATCACTGAAGCCCTTGTTGGCGAAGCGCTTTGGGATGCCGCTCTGGGCAACGTACCGTGATGCCTTATGGCGCATCATCTCCAGCTGTCGCTGACGCTCTTCCTCCCGCATTCGAGACTGAAGCGCTTCCTCGGCGCATTCAGGACAACCCTTCCAGCCTTGTTGAACCCGGCCTTTACCGCTGTGGTGGATATCGATGAAGTTGCCATGCTGAGGGCATTCACCTTTTCGCCGATCATCGATACCCAGGATGTGATCCATCTGATCGTCGGGCTGACCAAGCAGCTCAGAAATTAGCGACCCCCCCATCGGGCACCTCCTGTTTTAGACCTTTGCTGTAATCGATCTCACCGAACCCGGAATGCCGGGGGGGGCGCTCCGGGAAAGGCTCAGGAGGTGACCACTCGTTTTCGAATTCGCAGGATGGCCCGAAGAAGCGCTGGGCCTGCATGACGTACTCTGTGTTGGCTTTGCCGGTGGACTGACAAAATCTCGCGTAGCGGATAACGCCCGCCAAGATCACGGCAGGATCATGGCCATCCTTGGTTCGAGCCTTCCAAGCCTTGAAGGCCTGGCGCTTCGGATTGCTTCCCGGGCGTTTTGGATATTTCCCCCCCCAGGCAAGTTCGAACTCCTGAGGATATGCCTGCTTTTTCTCAGCGTCGTCACCCGCCAATGACTCATCCCGATTCGGCGCATCGCTTGCCGATGTGCCATGTGTGTTTATGGGTTCAGGATTCAGAGAATCAGGATTCAGAGAATCAGGGCGATTTCTACCGTTATTGCTCTGTGGGTCTACCGTAGATTCGCCGTAGGTCTCCGGTAGGTCTACAGTAGGTTCACCGTTATCGTTCGGTAGTTCTTTGTCCTGTCCACGGTGATCCTCAGTCGGTGCGGCGGTAGGTTTACCGGTAGCGCCCTTCCCTTTAACGGGCTCTCCGGCGACCTTCTTCGGATTGCTCACCGTGTTGTAACCGGCCTTTCCCGGTAGTTCGCTGCGCTTCTCCGAATGGTGAGGCGACTGGTGCTCCGCAAACTTCGTGATCAGGATGACTTTCACGCCTTGGCATTCGTAACGCTCCAGTAGACCAAGTGCACAGAGTTCCTGCAGCCCAGCTTCAACATTCACGTTGTCGCAAGGGAAGAGCTCCATCTTGATGCGCTTCGGGCGATCCTCGAGGCGCCCCCCCTCACGATCCGCCAGCATCCACAGCCCGATGAAAAGGAGTCGGTGTTCGAAAGCCAGGTCAACCAAATCTTCATTCTTCCAGAAGCCCGGTTTAATGTTGCGTGCTCGCATTACGCGGCCTCCGAGTTTGGTTCAAACAGCAGGTGTGTGTATTTCCCGTCCCAGTCACGGCGCATTTCGAGCTGGCCCTGTTCGTACTGGGAATAGAGCCACGCGGCGCCTTTCTGAGTAAGAATCACCTTCTCGCAGGGGGGGCGATCATCGCGGTTCAAGGAACGGCGTTCGGTGAAAAGCCTGTCTCGGTAAGGCGCGGCGCTCCGATACCCATGCCGGGTTTTCAGGAGCCTTTTGCGCTCAACCAGGAGGGGGGGCTGAACCCGGTTCAGGTTGACGCCGTTTAGCATCCGGCAGAACTCAACCGGTGTGAGCCCGGCCCTCAGATTCGCGGCCAGATCGTTGCACACCTCATTCAGCCGGCTGGCTTCCTGCCTGTAGTGGTTGACCTGAGAGTTGAGGTCCTCGATAACTACCCGAGCATGTGGCTGAGGTTTTCCAGCCATGCGGGCATGGAACGCTGCTGCTCCAGCTCGTGCAGGCGCTTAATTACCTTGTGCCTGAGCGGGATGCTGTAGCCGGTAACCAGGGTCTCGGTTAGCTCTTTGTTCAAGTGGATGCAGGCGGTATATCCGCGGCGATCCCTTTCTTCGTGGACATGACGCAAATCTGCGTCATCTTTCAGAGCGTCCAGCATGGTCCGGATATCTCTGATGACATCACCGTGACGCTTACCGGTAAGGTCCGCAATGTCCTGACTGCTCATGGTGAGCGGCCGGTCGTTGATTGTCGGCATAAGTTGCTGCATACTTCCTCCTATCTCGTCCACAGAACCCCCCCGGTAGGCCTGCCAGCCATGACCCGGGGGGGTTTTGTCTTTTCTAGGCGGTCACTTCCGCCCGTTTCGGTGCCAACACTTCCCTGACTCCGTTATGGTCAGCAGGGCTCACCACTCCATTTACTTCCAACTCATCCATGAGATGCTCGCCCGGTTGTACCCAATCTTGAAAACGCGCTGGATTCTGCTGATCGATGCTCGCCGGGATTCGGTAACGAGCTGCACGGCTTCGAAGTACAGCGGGTCAGCGCCCTCCCCCCCATGCACAGGCATGACGGCCGATGTGTCCGGCCCGGATGCCATATCCACTCCGATCACCAAGGGGGGGTCATCCTCAACAATCGCAGACCGATCCTCGCCGCCCAGCGCTTCCAACAACGCCGGAATCATTCGCTCCAGCTCCAGAGTCATCAGGCAGAACCCGGCGTCGAACTTCGCCAAAGCGTCGTCGGCATCAACGTCATCCAGCTGGTCTTTCAGCGTGTCGCCAAACTTCACGCGGGTGATCGCCAGGGTTTCATCCAGGCAGAAGGAAACGTTGTCATCCCAGGTCAGAGCCACCTTGGTAACCTGCATCCCAGCTTCCAGGTGATTGCGTACTTCGTCGGCCTTCAGGTCCAGGCCGCGGGCAATGACCTTGCCGCCGTCTTCTGACGGGTCAGCCATCCAGCAGTCAGCGCCGAGTACGGCCACATCGGCAGATCAATGGTTTCGTTAATCCAGCCGGTGAAAGTGAACGCCGGGGGGGCTTGCTCAACAACAGGCGGGCGCACAGGCAGGGAGCCGAGCGACTTGCGCAGTGTGCTGGCGAAATCTTCCGCCTGCTTGGCACTGCCGGCGTCAACGATCAGGTAGCCATTTTTCGCGGACAGGTAGCCGTAGGTCTTGCGGTTACGGGGGGGGAATGCCTGGGGGGGCAGCATTTCCAGAATCACCTGTTCCCGGATCTCGTCTTTCTCTTTCCGGCGCACCTTTCTGCCCTGCTCGATCTCGATGGCTTCGGCGCGTTCTTCAACGAATTCCTTGACCACCGGTCCCGGTAACAGCTTCTCCTGGTGCTGAAGGCAGATCAGCAGGTCACCATTGGCGGCGTGCACCAGTTGTTCACTGTGCTTGCCCAGCGGGGGGGTACACCAGCCGCGACGGTTCTGCTCTTGCGGACCACACGGCTTAAAGGCATCCTCCTGCAGTTTTGCTTCCAGCTGCTCGGCGGTGATCTCGATAGGTCTGGTGAAGCGGAAAATTCGGATATTTCGGAAAAACATGGCGGGCTCCCTGGTCAGGCTGCTGCCTTCAATTCCTGTTGAAACGGCCGCATCAGCTTTTGAGCCGCTTTGCGTTGAATCCTTTGCTGCCGTGCGCTGATCTCACCCGAGCGCCGGGCCTTTCGATCACGGCTGCGCTTCGTGTTGGTGCGGTGGGTGTTTCCGCCCCCCCATGAGCGATGCAAAGTGCGCTCATGGCTACCCGCTAATGGAGATGGCGCGCCAGGACTCTTTAATGAATCGCTGAGCAGCTGCGCGAGAAGACTGCCCCCCCAACCTGATAATGTCTTTTTCATGAAACTCTCCTGGTGGCGTTCATCTGATTGGCGCCCCCCCGCCTTTGAATGACGCGAATATGTCGCGGGGGGGCCAGCGTCGCACGGCTGTCTTGGACGCTCCCGGCGTTCAACATGCAGCTTGTCATCGCTGTCGATGCCTGAAGGCATCTGGGATGAGCCTGGCCCTTGCTTAGATCGACCAACGGGCCGCCATGCTTCTCAGTGTTTAACCGGGCGCGTACATGGCACACCCTCCCGGCACCAAGCTCATCTCAGATACCGGCTCCACCTGGAGCCAAACCACTGTTTATTTATCCACCCCCCCCAGGAATCCCGTTTCTCTGTTAACCGCCAGCTGAGAAACTGAAATCATGCAGCGGCCTCACCATCGCCAAAAACGAGGACAAAACGAGACATGACACGATCAGGAGTAACTTCTCGGGACGCCCGCTCGAGACGATCAGCCAGGGAAGAAGACGGGGGGGTTCGATGGTTGCCAGATAGCTGCCACAGATAGCCCACAGTAGTTCTGGCCTTTTTCGCTACCTGCTCCCTTTCCTGGTCGCTGGCGGTCGCCAACCACTGCTTAACATTCATTAACTAGCCCTCGGACTTTTAGCGTTTTGATAAAAGTAGCCCGAGAAAATTTTAGCGTCAAGCACATTTATCTTTGTGCTAAACAGAATGACAATCGGAGCATGGATATTTCAGAGATCAGACGAGCCAACCTGAATTCATTGATTCGCGAAGCCGGGTCACGACAGCTATTTATCGAGAAGACAGGAAAGTCAGACGCCCAAATAAGCCAGCTGCTTTCGGATGGGAAAAACTCCAGAAACGTAGGCAACCGCCTGGCCAGAGAATTCGAAGAGCTTATGGGCAAAGAGAAGGGGGGGTGGATGGACACCTTCCACCCGCTCACCTTCGTTTTGCACAAGCGCGCTTCAGAGGTTCGAGAACAGACCGGCAACTACGACCTGTCCGATGAAGAGGCCCTGGAGATCGCTGACGAACAGGAGCGAGAGAAGTACGAGCCTCCTTTCAATCCCGACGACTATCCGATTGAGCCCGAAAACCGCGCAACCAAACAGAAAGTAGTATCGATAAGGCCAGAAGCCGAGATGGCCGGGCCGCTCGATGCGTGGGACAGCACTACACCGTTAAGTCCAGATGAAGTCGAATTGCCGCTATTCCGCGAGGTGGAGCTGGCGGCTGGTTCTGGAGCTACACAAGTGATAGAAAACCATGGAGCGAAACTGCGGTTCGCAAGGTCCACCCTTCAACGGGCCGGCGTTCTGCCAGAGCACGCAGCCTGCGCATTTGTGCGCGGCAATTCAATGGAGCCGATGATGCCGGACGGTGCCTGTATCGGCGTAAACACAGCAGACACAGAGGTTCGAGACGGCAAGATCTACGCCATCGACCATGGCGGCATGCTCCGGGTCAAGATCCTGCACAGGCGGCCCGGTGGTGGCGTCAAGATCGTGAGCCTGAACTCAGAAGAACACCCGCCAGAAGAATATGAT
>JDSH01000117.1_pt1 | contig 25746 bp, 36 predicted proteins | sample 199451 | NCBI WGS metagenome assembly JDSH01 (sample SAMN02584198, study PRJNA231836) | bioreactor metagenome | isolation source: continuous culture bioreactor electron acceptor NO2- transfer2 day 38 after... | place: Germany: Bremen | reverse complement strand
TTGGGGGGGAGATCAACGTGTTAGGTGACCTCTGGACTACCCGTACCACCAGTCATATTCCCATCAGCGAGGTAAGCAAGAACTTGAGTGTAGAGAGCATTATGCGCGCAGTTCGCCTTGCAAATGCATCCCTGAAAAACAGCGGAATCGTAAAGCCTCGTCTTGCACTAGCTGCACTGAATCCCCCCCATGCAGGGGGGAGAATGGCCTCTGTGGTCGTGAAGAGATTGATGTAATCATCCCAGCTATTGAGAAAGCAAGAGAGATGGGAATCGATGCAACAGGGCCGTATCCAAGTGATATTACATTCATCAAGGCTTTCCGTGGTGATTTTGATGGGGGGGTAGTGACCATGTATCATGACCAGGGCCAGATTGCCCTGAAACTCAGGGGGGGATTTGATGAAGGTATCACCATTGCCGGTGGCCTTCCCGCCCCCCCAATCGTTACCTGTGCACATGGTACGGCTTACGATATTGCCGGAACCGGTGTTGTGAAAACCAGCGCTTTTGAGAATGCAGTGAAGATGGCCTCCCGTATGGCCAACCACCTGCGTCAGCAAGCGTAAGGAGAGAGGAATATATGCAGCTGAAAAAGATTACGAGTCAGATGGTGATTCCTGTAATCACGGCAGTGATTGCTGCCCTTTTCATCTATTTCGGAATCACGAAGTACGGCTTTTGGCATGAGCTTAGGGGGGGACCGCTTCCAGGGTTCTTCCCCCCCACTCTCATTGGGTTTGCTTTGTTAGCTTTGAGCTTCATTGCGTTCCTGGGATCCTTCAAGGAAGTGAAGACCATATATCCAATCGAGAGCTGGTTTCCCGCTTTGGGCGTGATTGCCATTATGCTCTCCACACTGGTCATTGGAATGATTCCCAGCCTTGCCCTCTTTGTCATACTTTGGCTTAAGTGGTACGAAAAGTATAATTGGAAGACAACTCTCATTGGGTTGGCTGTCATCATGGCCATTGTAATCGGAGCCTTCGTAATGTGGCTCGGAGTTCCCTTCCCGAAGGGAATCATCTACAACTGGATCGCGTACTGAGGAGCAAGCAATGGAAAATCTAGAAATGCTATTCATGGGCTTTTCAGTAGTCCTGACCTTTCAGAATATTATGGTTACCATGCTTGGGGGGGCAGTACTCGGCCTTGTGGTCGGTGCAATGCCTGGTATCGGTTCCCTTGCAGGGGGGGTAGCCTTGCTGCTTCCCCCCCTCACCTATAAGTTCAATCCTACAACCGCAATCATCATGCTTGGTGCACTTTATTACTCCAACATGTATGGTGGATCATTCAGCGCTATTCTTCTGAATATTCCTGGAGACTCTCCTGCGGTTATGACCGCCCTTGATGGGTACCCGATGGCAACCAAGCGCAATCGTCCCGGTCAGGCACTGTTCACTTCCAATCTTTCCTCCTTCATCGGTGGTTTCATTGGCATGATCATCCTTACCTTCATGGGACCTGCTCTTGCAGAGCTCGGCCTCAAGTTTGGTCCTGCTGAAATGACTTCCCTCTTGTTGGTCGCGATGACATCCATCGGTTGGCTGGTAGGGGGGGAGAGCCCGACCAAAGGTGTTGTTTTAACCTTGGTTGGTATCCTATTGGCAACAATGGGTATGGATACGCTTACAGGAAGCCCCCCCCGTTACGACTTCGGCAACATGTATCTGCTAGGGGGGGGCATTCCTTTTACACCTTTCGTTATTGGAGCAGTTGGTTTCAGCCAAGTACTCAAATTGATGGCAGAGCGTAATAAGAAGGTTGACGTCAATCTGACACAGAAGCTGACGATCAAGGGGGGTCGATGTTGACGCTCCATGATATTCGTCGCCTTGTTCCTCCTGCTATTCGCAGTGGTTTTATGGGTACCTTTGTCGGTGTTCTTCCCGGAGCTGGTGCTACAACTGGAGCATTCCTTGGGTATGCCGCGCAGAAGGCTTTCAAGAGTGAAGAGCCACTAGGCAGTGGAGCCATCGAGGGAATTGCAAGCTGTGAATCCGCGAACAATGCAGCCGCAGCTGGTTCCTTTGCTCCCTTGCTTGCTTTGGGAATCCCGGGCAGCGGTACCGGTGCAGTCTTGCTTGGTGGTTTGATGATGTGGGGGGGTCTGAATCCTGGACCGCTGCTCTTCTCAAGCAACCCTGACTTTGCATGGGGGGGCTTGATTGCAAGCTTGTTCCTCGCAAACCTGCTTACTCTGTTCATTTCGCTGGGGGGGTCATCCCCCCCTTCCTGATCAAGATCCTCACCGTTCCGGTACGGATTCTGATTCCGATCATCACAGTAGTCTGTGTGGTTGGCGGGTATAGTACCAGCAACTCCATGTACGGGGGGGTGATCATCATGTTCCTCTCTGGGTTGTTCGGGTACATCCTTGATCGCAATGGCTATGGAGTTGCTCCTATGTTGCTGTCATTCGTCCTGGCCCCCCCGCTGCTTGAATCGAACATGCGTAAGGCCTTCATCATCAGCAATGGTGGTTTGGGAATCTTTGTTGACAAGCCGATTTCTGCCTTCCTGTTGTTGGCGCTCTTGGCAATCGTAATGACCCCCCCTGTGGTGAAGTTCATTCTCCGCAAGGCTGGCATTCGAAAGAAATAAGGTTTTTATTTCCTCGTAAGAGGAATTGGATATTGGAAAATGTGGGAGTAATCCCACGAGAAACAAAGAGGAGATAGAGAGATGAGAAAAATTGCTCTAGTATTGGCCCTGGTTTTGTTGGTAAGTATGTCCGTTTTCGCAAACGGAACTGCTGAAGCTGCAGATGGTGCAGAGAAGTCCTTCGTTCCTACCCGTAATGTTGACTGGTATGTAACCAGCTCCCCCCCAGGTGGTGGTTCTGACATCTTCACCCGCACGATTACCGACATTGCTACTGAAGAGGACCTGATCAACGGACAGAATTTTGTTATTCAGTACAAGACCGATGGTGCTGGTGAGGTTGGTAGACTGCTTGTTTCCAACATCAAGGCTGGCGTCCAGGCAGACCATACCTTGTTGACCTTCAACAGTGGTGACTTGATGCCGATGGTTAAGAACACCAATAATCGCTTCCAGAACTTCCAGCCTGTTGCTCACATGGCTGTAGACAAGCACCTGATCTTCATTGGTGAGTCTTCCAAGTACACCAGCGCTGAAGAGATCATTGAAGCTTTGAAGAATGGTGAGAGATTGGTTCTTGGTGGTTCCAAGGGTGATGACATCGCTTGTCACGCTGCCCTCATCAAGGAACTTGGTGTTACCCAGGATCAGCTTTCCTACATTGCCCACGATGCAACCAGTGGTGCTATCACTGCAATTCTTGGTGGTCACTTCGACCTCTTGATCTCCAAGCCTGCAGCAGCTTCCCAGTATGTTGAAGCTGGTAAGCTTACCCCCCCGGTTCTGGCTCTTTCCACCAGCCGTTTCCCTGGAAACCTCAGTGGTGCTCCGACCCTCAGCGAGCTCGGTTACGAGAACGTAGAGGTTCCCAACTGGAGATCTGTTGTTGCTCCTAAGAACATGAGTGCTGCTGCAGTTACCTACTGGAGCAATGTCATGAAGCAGGTAAACGACACCGACGCTTGGCAGAAAGGCTATATCGAGAAGCAGAAGCTGGTTCCCGATTTCATGGACACCGATACCTACAGAGGGTATGGTATGAAGTTCCAGGCTGACTACCTTGAGTCAATCGGTAAGTCCGAGTAAGGATTTCCTGATCTTGTGACTTTAATCTTGAGGGGGGGTGGAAGAGGTTTTCTTTCATCCCTCAACTTCGTGTTAGACTAATTACTACAGAAAGAAAAGAAAGAAAGAGGGGGGGATACCAAGATGAAACGTGTTGCACTTATCCATACGGTACGACCGGTGTTGGGCAGTTTTCCAGAGTTACTGGAGAGCGTAGTGGGCCAGAAGCTGAAGATTCATAACATACTCGATGATTTTCTTGCCTCCGATCCTGCTGAGATTGGTTGTTTCTCCTTGGAGAACCGAAAGCGATTGTTCAATGATCTGCAATCCTGTGAACTGACCAAACCCGATGTCATTGTCGTCACCTGTTCAACACTCACCCCCCCTGCAGTACAACTCATCAGGCCATTTATCAATGTTCCTATTGTTGCTATCGATGATGCAATGACAGAGAAAGCAGTTAGAATCGGCAAAAAAATCAAAGTGGTCGCCACCGCCATGAGCACCCTTGAACCCACCATTAATAAACTCAAACAGGAAGCTGCCATTGCAGGGACAGAGATAGAGGTGGATGCTGAGGACAATGAACCAGCCTATACCGCTATGCGATCTGGGGGGGACATGGAAACACATAACCGCCTGGTACTTGAAATGATCAAACAAGTGAAGGGGGGGTATGACTGTATCGTTCTCGCTCAAGCTTCCATGGGGGGGCATTTGCAAGAAGAGGCAGAGAAAATTGCGGGTGTGCCAGTCCTGGCTAGCCCAATTCTTTGCTGCCAGAAGGTAAAGAAAATTCTGGAAGGGGGGGAAGTGTAATGGACAAAGACATCCAAGCATATTGTCGTCTTGGGATTGTGGTCTCCATGGCCTATCCCTCTTGTTCAAATAGTGAACAAGATTACCATGAATCGCTTAAGAAGCTCCTTGTTGACCCCCCCACATTTCAGGTGATGGAGATTGGAAGTCTTCCGTTCTTATCGTTGTATGAGTCGGTGCCTACCATGATCAAGACAGCACATTGTGATTGTACTTACAGTGGACACTCCCTTCTCTTTGCGAAGAAGTTGAATATCAACAGCTTGGATGAAGTGGAGAGAAGGCAGGCAGTAGAGACATTGAAAGCAGGGATTGATGAGGCGTATGCAATAGGAGCAGAGGAGTTCCAGTTCCTCTCCCGTGGGTATGAGAAAGGGAAAGAAAATTCCTATCTTGATGCGTTGATTGCCTCAACAACGGAACTTTGTGCGTATGCAAAAAGCAAAGGTTCCCTGCCGGTAGTCCTTGAGGTTTTTGACCATAACATAGACAAGAAATCACTGCTTGGTCCGTCCTTATTGGTCAAGAAGTATGCCGAGGCAGTCTGTCCTGAATACGATAATTTTGGCATCATGATCGACTGTTCTCACATCCCTATGATCGGGGGGGAAAGTATTGAGGAGGCAGTTGAGCCAATAAAGCAGTACATCAAGCACGTTCATATGGGAAATACTTTCATCAGCGATTCCAGCCATCCTAGTTATGGTGACTACCATCCTCGGTTTGGCTATCCCGGCTCAGAGAATGATACTGAGTACCTTGCCTCCTTCCTGCAGAAAATGAAAGAAATCGGGTACCTCTCTGACGGAGGAAAGAATATTCTCTCCTTTGAGGTAAAACCCCCCCAAGCAGGAGAGGATGCAGACTTGGTAGTAGCAAATGCAAAAAGGACGCTTCAGGATGCGTGGAGGAGGGTACAGTGAAACTCGGGAAAACAACTATGGAAGTCTCTTCCATTGCCTTGGGTACATGGGCAATGGGTGGTGGAGACAGCTGGGGGGGAGCCAGCGATGAAGTAGAGAGTATCAAGACAGTTCATCGTGCACTGGAGAAGGGTATCAACTTCATCGATACTGCTCCTGCCTATGGGAATGGATTGAGTGAAGAGCTCCTAGCTAAGGCCCTCAAGGGAAAACGTAATGATTGTATTCTGGCGACCAAATGTGGATTGATCTGGGGGGGACCAGAGGACGAGGGTTCAGTACATAAGAGTCGTGATGGAGTGATCATTCGTCGTAACCTCAACCCAAGAAGTATCATTGAACAGGTGGAGAAAAGCCTGAACCGGCTTGGAACAGATCATATCGACCTACTCCTGACCCATTGGCAGTCGATCCCTCCTTACTTTACTCCCATTGAGGAGATGCTCCAAGCAATGGAGCGTCTGATTGAACAAGGCAAGATTCGTAGCTATGGCGCCTGCAACCTTACCCTGGAACAGTTGAAGGAGTACCAATCATATGGGAGTCCCTCATTGATTCAGGAGCGGTTCAGCTTGCTTACACGCAGCAAACAGGCTCTTGCTTCCTATTGTGCTGAACAGGGGGGGATCACCTTCCAGGCATATAGTCCTCTTGAGAGGGGGGGTTTGCTCACTGGAAAAGTCAATCTCGATACCAAGGTGGTAGGTACAGCGAAAGCTTCCGTGTCTTGGTATGATGCTGAGCATCGCCCCCCCCAGGTACTGCAAATGCTTGAGTCATTGAAAGAGATGGCGGGAAGCTATGATTGTACCGTAGGGAATCTCGTTATTGCCTGGACAAGAGGGGGGGCAGGTGCAACGATGAATGTCCTTTGTGGTGCACGTAAGCCTGAACAAATTGAGGAGAATAGTGATGCCTTGTCTGTGGTGCTTTCAGGGGGGGAGGACTGGAAAGCAATTGATGACCTAGCTAAGCCTCTTCTACAATAAATTGTAAAGATACCTCCATAAAAAGGCACCCGTTTAGTTTGGGTGCCTTTTGTTGAGTATCAGTGAAACTGTCTCTTACTCAGCATTCAGTTCCTTGATGAACTTGATCATATCAATTGCCTTGGGAGGACAGCCAGGAAGGCTTTTTCCTAGCCCCCCCTTGGTGCAGATGCCAACCCCCCCTACTTTGGAAGGATCATTCACACCCTTGTATCCTTGTCCGATACAGATGTTCTGTTTGATATTCTTCAAACGATTGACCTCGTCAAGACGCTTGAGAGCGTGGATCAGATTTCCATAACAAGCAGAGCATGCACTATCTGGTTCAGTATAGCGACCAAGGTAATTGGCCCTTCCTGTAGGGCGAGCCACTGGTTCATCGCTTGGCTCATTCAGCTGGATGATGTTGCTGTCTCGAGATCTGTGGTTCCGACCCCCCCCATATGTTCTGCCATCTCGATATAGGGAACATCCTTGAGCTCAAAGCCCAAAAGGGATGCTCCGAAGCTGTCACACAGAACGCTGTCTCGACAGGCGAACATTCGGTTGGTCTCGACAGGGTTTCCCCCCCCTTCCTCGAAATCAAGGTCTCCGTTCAGGCTATCAACAATGACCAGATCTGCATCCCTCACTGCGTTGAGCGCAGCAATGGGGGGGCGGTGTAGTCCAAGGGAGTGGAACAACCTCTTGCTACGGTCGGATAAGCATCCCTTCATATTCTTCAGTGCACAGGTCATCGCTGTCTGGCAATGTCCTTTCAAGACAGGCAGGCTGATCAGGAAATCAGTATCCAGAATTGTTCGACTGACGTCCATCGTGATTCCCTCTACGGTTTTTTTCTCATAGGTGTCGTCCTTCACATCAACAAGGGGGGGAACCTTGTATTTCTTGCTGATCTGATTATAGCCGTTAACCCTGAACCCCCCCTCTTTAGTGGAATCTCCTACCCAGGCGCTCTCTACTATTGAGATGTTGTGATATCCCTTTTCCTGGAGAAATTCGATGATGGAAACAACAATTTCAGGATGGGTGGTTGCACCGCTGTCTGCCGTTACTGCGACCACAAGATTTGGCTTGAGGGCAATGGAAGCATGTTTGTCAGGAAGGAGCCCTTCGATATCGATGGACTGAAGCAATGCTCTTGTCATGCTGGTTGCATCCGATCCATAGGTTATGATGATGTCTTCTTTATTCATGCGTTGTCCTTTCCTAGGTGGCTGGTTAGGTCGTGGGTGATGTGTTCATAGAGCATGTGCTTGCATGCTTCCTTCTCTCCGTTTTTCAGAAAGCTCATCATCTGGGCATGCTGGCAAGATAGTAGGAGAGTTCATCCTCAGGGAGATTCTGTGCAATCCTGAGTTGCTGGATCTTTGCATCCAGCCTCTCACAGATGCTGATCAGGGCACTGTTCCTGCTTGCTTTGATCAATGCAAGATGAAACAGGCTGTCCTGTTCAAAAACGGTAGCCCTATCCCCCCCAATTCCCATTGCATATTGGCAATCGGCTGCATAGCGGGAGAGTTCCTTTACATTCGCGGCATATGAATCCCCCCCATCGATTGAATCGATGGCTAGTTGCTCTAGAGAGACCCGAACCTTGGCAATATCATCTGCTTCCTGGGGGGGAGAGATGATCGAAACCACAGCATGGCTCCTGGCTTGATGGTTACAAGTCCATACTCCGCCAAGCGTCTGATAGCTTCCCTGATCGGAGTTCTGGAGACTCCAAACTGTTCTGCAAGGGACTCTTCAGGAATTTTCATCCCACCCTTGAGCTGGCCAGAGAGAATCTGGTCCTTGAGCATGGTATAGACTTGGTCAGAAAGACTGTTTTGTATACATTTAGGCATACTTGGTACCCCCCCCATTAACTAATACTACTGTAAAAGGAATTTTCTGGTAAGTCAATGTTAATTGTGTACAAAAAAACATTTTACATAATTGTTGCACTTTCTTACCAACCAAAAGTAGATAAAATACACAGTATTTATATATGTACGAATCAAATTATTAAAATTATCTTAGGAAGTACAAGAATCCCTTTGACAAGTATTGCTGTCCATGGTATCAATATTGTATACAGTACACAATGCACTGCTTCTTGGACCATACCAATACCAAGTTGCACTGAATAAGGAGTTTCCTAGATGAATACAACAGTCAAGGAGTTGCTCAGCCAGAACGACAGAAAGTTCAATGCAAAGGAACTTGCACTGCTGGCAGCATATTTTAGGAGCGTGATGTTCGATACACTCCACACAAGTGGAACCGGACACTGGGGGGGCGGAGCCGCTTCAAGTGCCGAATTGACCACCTGTCTCTATTTCAATCGCCTCAATATCAAGAGTGACGAGCCTCAGTGGGAAGATCGCGACCGTGTAGTTCTTTCGAAGGGACATGCTTCGATGAATCTCTACACCATGCTTGCCCATCGTGGTTTTTTTCCCGGTTGAGGAACTTCCAACCTTTCGTACGCTGAATACCCGATTGCAGGGTCACCCTTGCATGAAGACCCTCCCTGGTGTGGACATGTCCACAGGAGCTTTGGGCCACGGGCTTTCCATCGGATTGGGAATGGCCTTGGCTGCAAAACAGTCAGGTAAGCAATTCTGGACCTACGTAATCAGTGGTGAAGGGTGTTTGAATGAAGGTCAGAGTTGGGAAGCTCTCATGAGTGCAGCAAAGTTCAAACCTGAGCACTTTGTTCTCATGATCGACTACAACAAAGTCCAGCTCGATGGAACTGTTGATGAGATTATGCCGCTCGATCCGCTTGCAGACAAGCTGAAGTCATTTGGTTGGAATGTTGCTGAGAAAGCCTACGATGGAAACAACACTGAAGAGGTGATGGAGTCCTTTGCATGGATGGATAGCGACAACCAGTGGCCGAAAGCGGTTATCTACAATACCGTTAAAGGAAAGGGTGTTTCCTTCACTGAAGGGAAGAATACCTGGCATGGTGCAGTTATCGATGATGATTCCTACGCCAAGGGTATGATTGAATTGAATGCTGACATTGAGAAGAAGGAGGCCTCCCTATGAGCGATGCCATGAGAGATGCTTTCGGCAAGAAGCTTGCCGAATTGGGTGCTACCCATCCCGAGTTGGTGGTATTTGATGCTGATGTGTCTTCATCCACCAAGAGTGCCTATTTTGGGAAGGCTTTCCCTGACCGCTTCTACAATGTAGGAGTGGCTGAGGCGAACATGGTTGATATTGCTGCTGGTATGGCCACCGCTGGATACCATCCTGTGGTAAATGCGTTTGCAATCTTCCTTGCCTTAAAGGCTACCGACCAGATTCGCAATACCCTCTGCTACAACAACCTTCCTGTCATTATCGCAGGAGCCTATGGCGGTCTTTCCGACTCCTTTGATGGAGCAAGTCACCAGTCGATAACTGACATTGCCATTATGAGAGCTCTGCCGAATATGCAGGTAATCGTTCCTGGGGGGGATGCCAAACAAGCCGAACAGGCATTGGAATATGCACTTAAGCAGAAGGGTCCTGTCTATATAAGACTCAATAGGAATGCAATGCCTGATCTTCCTGCCTCCGATACGATCGGGACAGTCTGCACTGCAAGTGGTAGTGATGTAACTATTGCAGCGAACGGTATTACCGCAAGCTTCGCAAATGAAGCAGTTGCCTTGCTCCAGAAAGAGGGTATCAAGGCTGAGGTGCTAAGTGTACCGGTTGTTAAGCCACTTGATGTCCAGACACTCAAGGACAGTGTAGCCAAGACTGGCAAACTGCTTTGTGTCGAAGAACATGTACTCGCTGGTGGATTTTCCAGTGCTGTCAGTGAGGCCTTTATGAAAGAAGGAATTTCCTGTAGATTTGATGCTATAGGAATCGAAGATGTATTTACCGAGACTGGTCCTTATGAACCACTCTTGGCAAAATATGGAATTAGCGCAGAGAATATTGCAGAACGCGCAAAAAAAACTTTGCAAATAAGGAGATACTGTTATGGATCAAATGAAACGTGCCTATACACTCTTGAATGATTGGAAAGGGGGGGACTCATATGTCCACGGACTGGGAGTTCTTGACCAGGTAGGACCGATTGCCGCCAAGTTCGGTAAGCGTGCCCTCGTGGTAAGCAATACTACCTATATGAAGCCGGTTGTAGACCGGGTTGTTTCCTACCTCAATGCTGCAGGTGTCGAGATTGCCGGTAACATGATCGCTCCCGATGCAAAGCCCAATGCCCCCCCCGCGAGGACGTCTATCGCCTGGAGTCCTACATCCTGCACACCAACCCCCCCGATTGCATCGTCGTCATCGGTGGAGGTTCGGCAATCGATGCAGTGAAGGCTGCCAATGCACTGGCTACCCTTGGTGCAAAGGTGACTCCCGAGATCGACCACTACTTTGGAACCAATGTGGTGAGCAAGTCCCTTGATGAAACTGGTTCTTCCCTTATTCCTGTCATTGCAGTGCAGACCAGTGCTTCCAGCGGTGCCCACCTGACCAAGTATTCCAACGTTACCGACCCAGTAGCCGGACAGAAGAAGCTCATCGTGGACAACGCAGTCGTACCTACTGTTGGACTGTTTGACTATGAGACAACAATCAGCATGCCGATCAGCGTAACCATTGACGGTGCCCTTGATGCAATTGCACACACCTTCGAGGTGTTCTGTGGTGCCAAGGAAGAGACCTATGAGAAGACCCGTGAGATCGCAGAGTGTGCCATCAGCCTGGTAGCTGAGTATGCAAAGGTACTGGTTGATGATCCCAAGAACGTGAAGGCACGTGAGGCCATCGGCCTTGCCACCGACCTTGGTGGGTATGCCATCATGATCGGGGGGGGACCAGTGGTGCTCACCTGACCAGTTTCTCCCTGGTGGACATTGTCAGTCATGGAACTGCCTGTGGAATCATGAACCCTACTATGCGGTGCTCTATTCCAAGGCAATACAGAAGCAGCTGAAGGTTGTTGGTTCAATCTTCGCCGAGTTTGGATTTGGCTCTTCGGTGGACAACCTGGAAGGAAAAGAACTAGCAGTTGCCGTGGCTGAGGCCATGATTGCATTCAGCAAGTCCATCAAGCTCCCAGCAAGCTCAACGACCTAAAAGGATTCAGTGAGGCTCACATCGAGCGTGCATTGAATGCTGCAAAGGACCCACAGCTTGCAATGAAACTGCAGAACATGCCAGTTCCAATGAGCTCAAGTGATGTCGACACCTACATGGCACCCTTGCTTCGTGCAGCTGCCAGTGGGGGGGACCTCTCCCTGATCAAGGCGATGTAACCAGGACAGGTTGGAAAACAGGGCACCCTATGGTGTCCTGTTTCTCCACCAACGGAGTATTCTATGAAATTATCTGTAGCTATTGCCGGTAAAGAGGCAATGCCTAATGCTTTTGTGGTGTTTCGTGGGGGGGTAAAAGAGTCGATCATCAAGGCCCGTGAACTGGGGGGGTATGATGGTGTTGAACTTGCCCTCAAACGTCCTGATGAAGTGTCCAAGGATGAACTGAATCAGTGGTTGCGTGAGAATAGCCTGGAGGTAAGTGCAATCTCCAGTGGACAGGTTTTCGCGGCAAGAAATCTCTACTTCACCGATGAGAACCAGGAAAACCGTGCTGAACTGTATAAGAGTTTCTGCGGCTTCATTGACTTGGCCTCTGATTTTGGTGGCTTGGTAAATATCGGAAGGACCCGTGGTCCTATCGATGGCCGTGACCCTGCTTTTGCAGAGGAACTCTTTCTCGATATGGCATACAAGGTTGCTGACCATGCAGAAAAGCGTGGTGTTGAGTTGATTCTTGAGCCGGTGAACCGTTATGAGATCGACTTCATCAACAACCTCGATGAGTGTTCAGCCCTGCTCAAGAAGATTGACCGGAAGAACTTCGTCATGATGCCTGATGTCTTCCATATGAATATTGAGGATGATCACATTGGTGAGAGTTTCATCCGGAACAAGGAGTATGTACGGTATGTGCACTTTGCAGATACCAATCGGCATGCGCTGGGGGGGATGGTCACATGGATTGGGACGAAATCTTCTCTTCCCTTACCTCCATCGGGTATGATGGATGGACCACAGCGGAGATCCTTCCGTACCCAGATCCTGCGACGGCGGCAAAACGAACCGTCAGCTTTCTAAAGGGAAAATACGGCAAGTACTACTCCTAATATGCAAGAAGAGCCACCAAACGGTGGCTCTCTTCACGTCATGGACCTTGTTGTTACTGGAGTAATGCTTGGATATTTGCTTGAACCATGGACTCCAAGCTCCCCCCCCTACCTCCGCTTTCAGGGAAGTTTCTCCAGACAACTAGCTTTGTATCTGGGGGGGATACTTCCAATAAGGGTCCTGCGATGGGGGGGTTGTGGATATTGTCGATGATGATCTGATACCCACCTTTAGAGACCTCGCTGATCTGTTGGGCAGTAACCGGCCCAGGTCCGAAGGTACCTGCAACCTGGAGGCCCAGATCTTCTGCAAGATAGACCTGCATTGCATGACAGTAGACCTTTACCTCTGTCAAACCAAGCGCCTCGGCTTGTTTTGCCCCCCCCTCCTCAATTGTAGCGATATAGCTGGCTAAACGTGTCTCACTTTTCTCTTCTGTTCCCGTAATACTGGCTATTGTTGCTGCTTGCTTCTTTACGTTCTCGATATCATTGGTGGTGGTTATCTGAAGCATTGTTCCCTCATCTTTCTTGATGGAAGTGCCCATACTCTGCATCATTCTTTCATATCCAGCGAAGATGAAATAATCTGCATGGTTAATCTTCACCACATCACTGACGGTAATTTCATACTCAGGAGGGTGGGTAAGTGTTGCAGGGGGGGCTATGAAGGCAACATCATCGAGACCTCCAAGATCAGCAAAAGCTGCCGTCCAACTCGTGCTTGCCACGATGGAAGCGGGGGGGTGGGAAGCGCTGGAAGCTGCTACTTCTTCAGGGACACCTTGGCAGAAATATTCAGCACTGCCAAGAGCATGATGGTCAGGGAGAAAAGGTATTTTTTTCATGAATGTAATCCTCTCTTATGTGATGTAGGTATGATAAAAAGCAAAGCCGAGAGCAATGCGATTGTTCCACTGGGTGGTAAGTCCGTTGCAATGGCAGCTAAAAATCCAATGGTAGAGACAAAAAGGCCCGTAAGGCAGGAGTAGAGCAGTAGTTGTTTCAGGCTCTCAGCGCGCTTTCCTGCTACGAGGACAGAGGATGAGTAGTGCATCGATGAGCAATGCCCCCCCGAGTAGCTTCATGGCAAAAGCGATAACCAAGGCAATGACCAGTACCATGGCAGTGTAATGTGCCTTTACTGGCATCCCCCCCAAGGATTGGGCAATTTCCTGGTCGAAGAAAATGGCACTTACCGCTCTGAAACTTGTAAAAAGATAGATTGCCAGAACAAGGGCGATTCCGATCAATACCACGATATCTGCCCAAGAGAGCGCAAAAGGACTTCCCCCCCAGAGCAGTTGCAATGTATCCTTCGCAGGAACATCCCACAGGTGCATAACAAGAGAAGCTGCTGCCATGGTGAATACCATCCCAGCAGCACTGGCGAGCCCGAATCCATGGCGGGTATCCTTCGCTAAATGCATCATAGCCAAAACCAAGATAATGTTCAGGGCAATACTGACCGGTAGTATTGGGAGGGAGAGTGCCAAGGAGATAGCTCCACCCAGGATTACCCCCCCATGCATCAACATGTAGCGCATAGGGACCAGGTCAAGGCGAAGAACCATGACTCCACTGGCTGGAAAACAGAGCCCGGCAATGGCCATTGCAAGCAAGCCTTTTGTCACCGGTGGTAGGGTGAGAGCATAGAGAAAATCAGTCATATGCACCCCCCCCGAGGTGGAGAGTCGGCCATTCCAAATCCTTTTCCAGAGCCTTGTCATGGGTGACAATGATAATGGTCGGCATCTCTCCCACTGTAAGGCTTTGGAGTACTTCAACAAGCGTAGATCGACTTTTTGCATCCAGGAAGGAGGTAGGTTCATCAAGGAGAAGCAGTCTTGCTTTCTGGCAAAGCGTTCTCGAGAGAGAGACTTTTTGCCTCTCTCCTCCGCTCAGGGTGAAGAAATTTCTCTCTGCAAGATGTTCTATCTTGGTTCTTCTGAGGGCAGTGTCAATCTCCCACTGTCGCTCTTCCCTTGAGAGGCTCGATTTACAAGCCATCGCGACCACTTCACGGGCAGAGACTGGAAACTGTTGTTCTTGTTGCTGTTGCCTGATGTACCCGATTGTTCTTTTTTCCAGATGGGTTACCTCTTTTTCCCCCCCAATGAGAATTTTTCCTGTGGTGGGTTTGAGTTTTCCCATTAAAAGTGCCAGTAGCGTACTCTTTCCCATCCCGTTATCGCCCTGGATGAGTAGTCTCTCCCCCCCTTCCTCGAGATGAAAGGAGAGGTTATTCAGGACAGGAGGGCGGTCAGGGTAGGAGAAAGAGAGATCCTGTACACGTACAGATACCCCCCCCGTACAAGTTTTGCACGCTTTCGCAGTAGTCGATACATCTGCTCTTGGTCATTCATCTCACCGAGCAGTTCCTCGGTTTTGCATTGCAACCGCTCGATACGTTTTTCATAGGAAACCGTAATTCCATGCTGCTGATAATAATCGATGGCAAGTTCACTGATTAGATTGATATGGCACGCTTTACGCCAAAGCGGGCCATAAGCAAGGCAGCGGCTTTTCCTGCAGCTGTATCATGTGCACTGAGGCAATCCTTATTCCTGGTATAGGTTTCTAGAAATCGTTCGAAGGCAAAGAGTGGGGGGGTGAGCCAGTGCCCATTCTCTGAAAAAATGAGTTGGTCATGATTATAGACTTCCAGGGTATGGTTATCTGATAGCGGTTGTGTATATCGTTCCAAGGTATTCTCCAAAAAAAGAGGGCCATGCAAGCAAAAAAGTAGTTCCCTTCTTTGCCTTCATGGCTCTCTTATATAAACAGGTAATGAATCAGGAGTATGCCCCCCTTCATGAGGCATGTTGTGACGTATTTTACCGACTAGGCATAATACTGTCAAGGAAACGCTTGATTTCCTCCAAAGTGAAGTCAATCATCATAGAAAGTGGAGCTTCCTTGATTCCGACTATTGTTACATTGCACTTAGTAATCGGAACTAAAATCTTGTGAGCCTTGCTCTGGGCAATTGCTACAGCCATTGCGGGTGTAATCTCTCCATGGAGTGCATCAGCAGTAAGGATGCCCAAGGGTCCAACGATGAGATCTGCATTTCTGCAAGCCACTAAGACAGGATTCTCACCGGTTGCGATAGCATCAGCCCCCCCACTTTTAAGCATGGCACTGGCTGCCAGGCTATTGGTCCCAATTCCCAATACATCCATCTGGCTGAATGTTTTCTTGATAGCCGCAACAAGCGCTTTTCCCAAGCTCCCGCCTTGGCCATCGATGACAACGAGCTGTACGTTCTGTTTCATGCACACAGTATAGAAGATAGGAGTTTTCTATGCCAGAGGTGGATTGTCTTGCAGATTTATTCGCTTCACGATACGATAGCCCCCCCATGCAGTCCCTGAAAAAAGAACGTGTGTCGGTCATGGCTACCGATGCAATTAATGAGATCATTAGAGAGGAGCACCTCAAACCTGGGGGGGATAAGCTCTACAGTGAAAAAGAGCTTGTCAAAAAGCTTGAGGTAAGTCGTTCCTCAATCCGTGAAGCGCTCAGGATGCTTGAGGTATCCGGGGGGGTGGTGAAGGTGTATCAGGGAAAAGGGGGGGTATTCGTCAGTGATCCTACCCAGCAATCCCACCCTGTGAGGGACTGGGTAGTAGAAAATGCCGATGCACTGAGGGAGCACTTCGAGGTAAGACTCTTGATTGAGCCTCATGCAGCATCCCTAGCTTGCCGATACGCTGAACCCAAGGATTTGGAAACACTCAAATCTTGTTATGATACGTTCGTTGAAAAAGTAAAAACAGGGGGGGATGTTATCCAATCCATCAGCAGTGACAGTGCCTTTCACTTGGCTGTTGCAAAGGCGACCAAGAACCGCACCTTGGCTGTCTTGATGAGAACGATGGATCAGACTCTCAATGAAGGTTGGTACGCCAGCTTGCATGCTCCCGGACGTCTGGAATCATCCATTGCAGAACATGGACGGTTGCTTCAGGCCATTCTTAATCATGATCAAGAAGAAGCCTCCCGGGCAATGGAAGACCACTTGAAGAATGCCCTAAAGGACATCCAACACTATTTCGGAACTCTATAAAAAAAATTATTTGACAAAACTGGGGGGGAAGTGGGTTTATGGTATAGTCAACTTGTCAGACCTCTGACATGTTAGACTTTAGAATGAAGGTTACCAATGTCCACAGAAATCATCACTCTTATTGAGAATACCCTGGGAGAACATACCGGACTTACAACCGAGCATGGACTCTCATTTTTAATTGAGACGGAACAAACCAGTATCCTCTTTGATACTGGCCGCAGTGAAGCCTTTCTTGCCAATGCCAAGAAACTGAGAAAAAATCTCGCAGAGGTTGAGCATGTAGTGCTCAGTCATGGACATTATGACCACAGTGGTGGGTTTCAATCATTTGTCCAGTCACGTGCAGACAGAAGCTTTATCCTCCACACCGGAGAGGGGGGGTTCTTTGCAGAAAAATATGCACGGTTCAACGCTTCATACCAGTATCTTGGCAATGATTTTGATGAGAACTACCTCAAGGAGCAGGGAATTACTCATAACGTAATTGCCGAGCGGACCGAGATTGCTGCAGGGGGGGTTTGGGCTCTCACCCACTTCAAGCGAACGCACAGGGAAGAAACAATTCATCCCCCCCGATTTGTTCTCAGAGAACAAGACAGTTGGTGGAAGACCGATTTGATGATGAGGTGCTGTTGGTAGTAGAAACAGAGAAGGGCCTTGTCATGCTGGTGGGCTGTTCCCACCCAGGGATCCTGAACATGCTGGACTCTGTCCAACAAGCTTTCAACAAGCCGGTTTATGCACTCTTGGGCGGTACTCACTTGGTAGAGTCAGACAGCCAGCGTACCGAGGGGGGGAGCCTAAAGGTCTTCAAGAATGAGGGTATCCAAGTTTTGGGTATCAACCACTGTTCTGGAGCTGAAGCCATCAATCTGGCTACCTCAAATTCATCAATTCATTTCCATAATGGCACAGGTTCTTGCCTTATCCTGTAAGGATAGGGAAAACAATAGAGAGAGAGTAGGAGGAACGACATGGCAGGATGGTATCTATTTCTGGTCATAATTGTCGCGATTGTAGGAATGGTGCTTTTGATTTCACGATTCAAATGGCATCCATTCATTGTTCTGTTGCTTGCAGGATACTTTGTTGGGATACTGGGTGGAATGCCTGTTGATGATTTGATCAACACACTCACCAGTGGTTTCGGCTCAATCCTTGGCAGCATCGGCATTGTCATCATTGCAGGTACCATCATTGGTACAATCCTGGAAAAAAAACCGGAGCAGCACTGACGATGGCAAATTCAATTCTGGGACTGGTTGGAAAGAAACGAGCTCCCCCCCTAACCATGAGCCTAACAGGCTACATTGTCAGTATCCCGGTCTTCTGTGATTCCGGATTTGTAATTCTTTCCCCCCCTATTAACCGTGCCCTTGCCGCAAAGAGTGGTATTTCCCTGGCAGTCATGGCGACATGTCTGAGTTCAGGGTTGTATGCTACCCACTGTCTTGTACCACCAACCCCCCGGGCCCGATTATCATGCAGGTACGTTGAATGCAGATTTAGGCTTGGTCATCCTCGTAGGATTACTGGTTTCCATTCCTGTTATGTTGGTTGGCTATCTTTATGCATTGAAGATCTCAAGCAAGTTTGATATACCAGCGAACCCAGAGGTTTCACTGGAAGAGCTGGTTGAGAAGTACGGCAAGCTGCCCAGCGCTATGCGTTCATTTGCTCCCATTCTGCTTCCCATAATTCTCATTGCTCTCAAATCTGTTGCAGATTTCCCCCCCGCAGCACCATTTGGCTCGGGTGGAGCAAAGGCATTCTTTGACTTTATTGGTAATCCTGTTACTGCCCTTATCCTGGGTGTCGGCCTTGCGGTCACCTTGATTCCCAAGAAGGAAGGGAAGGGTACGGCCTTCTCCTGGATCAGTGACGGTATCCACAGCTCAGCAAGCATCCTGGCCATTACTGGAGCAGGCGGAGCCTTTGGCGCTGTCCTGAAGACCCTTCCAATTGCTGAAGTGCTCTCAGGTAGCTTGGTACAGTTGAATGCAGGTCTTCTGATTCCGTTTATCATCGCAGCACTTCTCAAGAGTGCTATGGGAGCTTCTACTGTTGCCATGATCGTAACAAGTGCCATGATGGCTCCTTGATGGGACAGCTTGGATGGACCAGTGAGATTGCAAAGGTGTTGGCACTGCTATCGATTGGAGCTGGTTCCATGACTGTTTCCCACGCGAACGATAGCTACTTCTGGGTTGTATCACAGTTCTCTGACATGGACACGGCAACGGCTTACAAGACCCAAACCGGTGTGACCTTGGTACAAGGTGTAACGACCATCACTATTCTGATGATTATCGGATTTTTTTTGTACTATAATGACTGTAGAGAAAGTGGTGTTGGGCTGATGCCCAGCATCACAATCTGGGGGGGGAGCTATGGATCCGATCAAATGGTATTATCAGCGAAGGATGCTTAATGCAATGGTTCAGAGCAAGTGGGAGGAGGCAGACCAATTCACCCACAAGCTCATAAACCATGAGGGGGGGCCTTCTATGGGGGGGCTGCATTATAATCTTGCCCTGATAGCTCTTGGCTCAGGGGGGGACAAGGAAAAAGCCTACGATGTTTTGGTAAAGGCTGTCCTTCGCTATGGAGAGAGCTTGCGGTTGTGTCGTTTGCTTGGAGATATCGCCTACCTTTCCGGAAAAGGAGAGGAAGCAATACACTGGTATGCATCCGCCTTGGATGATGAGCCGACTGAAAAAGAGGAGTACTTGATAAAACTCCGCTTGGAGTTGCTCTCCTCTGCAGACCGGTATGTGAAGGCCTTGGAGGCTTCCAGTCTGCTGACTCAAGCACAGGAACTCTTTAAGTCAGACTATGAAGGAGCACGTTCATTGTATGAACGCATCGTAAAAGATGATCCTTCACAGGCAGAAGCATGGAACAATCTTGGATGTCTGGCACTCGATCACTTCAATGACAAACAGTCAGCAATTGAAGCATTTACTAGAACATTGGAGTTGGTTGATCATCAAGCGGCTGCCAAGAACTTGGCTCGTGCCCGGAAAGCCTGATCAGGAATCCTTCCTATCCAACCCAACCAGATAGATCTCAAATGAGTCATCCCTACAGGCCTTTGGCTTGAAGGGTTTTACTTTGGCAAAAAGTGTTCGCATCAATTGTAGGAGTTCAGCCTGTCCACCTCCCTGATAAATTTTTACCACAAGGTTTCCATGAGGCTTTAGATGGTCCTTTGCAAGGTAGATAACCTGCTCTGCAAGATTCTCACTTCTTGTGGTATCAACACTTCTATTTCCCATCGTCATAGGTGCTGCATCGCTTATGATGGCATTATAGGGGGGGCCATGCTGTACCAGGGTTTCTCTGATTTCTTTTGAGAACGCATCGCCTACAAATGCGGTGACAGTTGGAGGAATTGGGTTCAGGTTCAAGGGATTCAAATCAACAGCTACGATTTTTCCTTTTCCCTTAATGAGGTTTCTGTGTGTATATAATGTCCACGATCCCGGAGCTGCTCCTACATCCAGGACGGAGTCTCCGCTCTTTACCAGATTGAAGTGCTGTTGTAACTCTTCCAGCTTATAGACGGAGCGAGCTGGATAGCCTTCTTTGTGTGCCCGTTTTGTATAGGAGTCTGCACGATTTCTTTTACTTGTTGCCATAACCCAACTATACCAAACTATTGAAGGAGCCGGAAGAGCATAAAGATGGTGCCAGCGGTATTGTGGGGGGGTGGGGGGGAGAGAGAACCGCTGGCACCAAAGAAATCACACTTTAAGGAGGTTTGAAAAAAACTGTTGCTCTGTTCTATCTACACTATTGCAACTAGTGTGCCAATTATTCTAAAACAATACAAAAGGCAATAATATATCGCCAGTGGCACATAAACGACCACGAGCTTGCCAGTACTGTGGTGTGAAAAATTGTTACACTATTTAAAAATTTCACAGAACCGAGCAAAAAAGAAGGGTGCCAAAAGAGGTTTGGGGGGGAAAATCTCTTGGCACCCTGTCGGTATAAAAGGAGGAGTATGAAAAAAATGTTGCTCTGTTCTGCCTATAACAATGCAATAAGCGTGCCAACCTCAAAACTGGGAATAGAGCCTTTAAACAGGGGGGGTATAGGGGGGGGTGAAAGAGTGTGCATTGCTTTCACACTCATAAAAAGGTGTGCAATATTTGCTCAATTGACGTTGTCTCCTTCCCTTTATACTGTATGCTTATGAAAAAGAGCACCATTTTAAACCGGAGATTCCGGGATACTACCTATAAAAATGTTACCCTCAAGTTGGTTATCATCAACGTCTTGGTTTATCTTGTCACCTCGATGGTCTATCCTAGGCTTACCTACTATATCGCAATGATACCTTCCTTAGTATTGAGAGGCTATCTTTGGCAGCCGTTCACCTATATGTTTGTGCATGGTGGATTTAGTCATTTGCTGTTCAACATGCTGAGTCTCTTCATCTTTGGCTCAATGGTGGAACGCAGGATAGGAAGCAAGGAGTTTCTCCTCTTCTATCTCTTAACAGGTTTATTCAGTGGAATAATCAGTTTCTTCAGCTACTACCTTGCTGGTACAAACGTCATTCTTGTGGGTGCATCGGGTGCTATCTATGGTGTGCTCTTGATGTTTGCAGTTTTCTATCCTTATTCGGTAATCTTTGTCTTTGGGCTCATCCCCCCCATCAGGCTCCGATTCTGGTCATTCTCTATGCGCTCATTGAACTCTCCAGTCATGTTTTTGGCGCTGGAGGAAATGTTGCACACCTCACTCACCTCAGTGGTTTGGTGTTTGGTTATTTATACTGTAGGATTCGGATGAAGATTAATCCTCTGGAAGTATTTAAAAGAACATTCTAGTCCTGAAGGTCATACCTCTGGCGGATCTCAGCATATTGCTTCTTGATTACATCGTAGATGATTGAAAGTTTCTGGTCATGATGGATGAATGCAGACTTCATCGCATTGATCGTAATCTTCTCAAGGTCTCGGATGGTCAGATTGTAATACTGGACTGCCAGTTCCATCTCCTTGGTTACAGTGGTGTCACTCATCAAGCGGTTGTCACTGCAAAGGAATACCCTGAACTTGTTTCTGAATAGGATAGGGAAGGGGGGGTGGCTATCATAATCCTTCACTGCTCCTGTTCCTACATTGCTGGTAAGACACATTTCCATCGGAATTCTCCGGTCAAGGATGAAGGCTGCAAGAGAACCCATTTTCTCGATCCTTGATCCTTCAATCCCCCCCATATCTTCCACCAAGCGAACTCCATGCCCGATACGGTGAGCTCCACACAGTTGTACAGCCTGCCAGATGGACTCCACCCCCCCAAAGGCCTCTCCTGCATGGATGGTAATATTGAAGTTCTTGCTTCTGATGAACTGGAATGCATCAAGATGTTTCTTGGCGGGGGGGTACCCAATTTCATCGCCGGCAAGATCAAAACCAACAACGCCACGGTCGGCAAAGGCAACAGCGAGTTCAGCAATACTTTTGCTGACGCTGGGCGATTGGTTGCGCATGGCACAGAGGATTAAACCAGTGGGCATTCCTGTTTTACGTGTCCCTCTCTGCAGGCCGTCAAGGACAGCTTGTACAGCCTCTTCCAAGGATAATCCCCCCCCTCTATATGGAGGATGGGTGCAAACCGGATTTCCGCATAGCACACATGCTCAGAGGCAAGATCCTCTACAGCTTCAAAGGCTACACGTTCCAAGGCTGCGCTGTTTTGCATGATCTTGGTGGTCAAGGCAAAAGACTCCAGGTAAAGGGAGAGGCTTTTTTTGCTTACCTCCCCCCCTGACAAACCATTGGTGGAGTGCCTCGGGATCCTCACTGGGAAGGGTAATGCCTTGTGTTTTGGCTAGCTCAAGAATTGTCTGGATTCTCAAGCCTCCATCAAGGTGGTCATGGAGTTCTACTTTAGGGACTTGTTTAATGATTTCCTTGGTTACCATGAGTTTATCATACTGCATATGTATGTGATGAAGCAAATCCAAAAGAATGTAAACGAATAACAGAGTGATGAAAATGGATGAAAACAAGGTTTAAGACTATACAATTTAAAGAAAAATAGAGATACTACCTATAGTAAGTATAATTCAAATAATGAGTAAGGAGATATTCTGCATATGTCAAAACGAGAAGAGACTCTCAACAAAAAAATTGCTGGCGGCATCTGTTTCTGCTACCAAAGTGAAGGAAGTGAAAAGTCTACTTGATCAGGGTGCAGACATTCATGCTCAGAATGAGTGGGGGGGGCTTACCCCCCCTATTATGCTAGCTTCTCAATACAACTCATCAGTGAATGTATTGAAGGCGTTGTTGGAAGCAGGCGCAGATATTCAGGAGGCTGAACCAAAGTATCGCTCGAATGCTCTTCATCTTGCAGCCAACAAGAGTACCAGTCCTAAAATCATCGAAGAATTGCTAAAGGCTGGTGCTGATTTGAATGCACGAAACTACCTTGGGGGGGAGACAGCCTTGATTATGGCAGTAAACACCAACCTGAGACACGTGTGGTAACTGCCTTGCTGAAAGCCGGAGCTGATATCAATGCCCGTGACTACCAGGGTCATTCGGTGCTTGAGTATGCCAAGGCCGCAAATCGTACATACATTATCAATCAGTTGAAGAAGATGGGTGCCAACTAACACACTAATCCAAGGAATATAACTATCCCCCCTGATCAATTCGAAGTGACCAGGGGGGGATATTTTTCTGTTCTTTGTTTGAGATTAGCTGTTCTGCCACTCCGTCTCCACAATTTGGGAGGCCAATTCATCCTTGAGTTTGGTGATCAGGCTGAGGGTTTCCTCTACCACAGTATCAACGCCAAAGGAGAATGACTCTTCAAGATTGCTTCTGAGTTTCACCTCCACCTTTCCTTCCTTCAGTGAACGATTTCCCAAGGTAATGCGAATTGGGAGCCCAATAAGGTCAGCATCAGCAAACTTGACACCGGCTGATTCCTTGCGGTCATCATAGAGCACATCAACACCTGCCTGGGTGAGTCCCTGATAAATGGTCTCAGCTACTTGGGCATCCTTTACCAGACTCACCAAATGAACCTGCATAGGAGCAACACTAATTGGTAGGTTGAGTCCCTTCTCGTCACTGTAGTTCTCTGCAAGACAAGCAAGCAAACGTCCAACTCCAATACCATAGGACCCCCCCATGATTACAGGCTTACGAACACCGTTTTCATCCTGGTAAGTACAGTTCATGCTTTCGCTGTAACGGGTATTCAACTGGAAGATGTTACCCACTTCCACGCCCTTTGAAGCAACCAAGGGTTCTCCGCATTCAGGACAGGCATGGCCACCGCTTGCACTTGCAATATCTGCAACCTCTCCTTGGTAATCCCTGTCGAAGTTGGTGTTTAGAAGGTGATAGCCTTCTTCATTTGCACCAGCGACCAAGTTATTGCTTTTTGCTACTGAGTCATCAACCACAACAAGAACGTCATTTGAGCATCCAATTGCTGAACCATAACCGGGAACCATGTTCTTGGCTACAATTTCTTCTGGATGGGCAGGCCTAAGAGAGTTTGCCTTGACTGCATTCTGCAGTTTGTTCTCTTCTACCTCGAGGTCTCCTCTAATGATACCCACGATGAGTTTCTCTTCTTCCTCCCCCCCGTTGGTATCGTTAATGAAGGTTCCCACCAGGAATACTGCCTTTGCTGTCTGGTGTTTCTCTATCTTCAGGAATGCAGCAAGCTCTTCAATAGTCTTGCAATCAGGGGGGGTAAGGACCTTCTCAGTTTCCTTCATTTCCTCGCTGTAATAGGTTTTCTTGAAGGTGGCCACCTGTCGGTTTGCTGTATAGTGGCATGCAGGACAGGTAATGATGGTATCTTCCCCCCCGATGGGGGGGGAGAGGTACATATACTCGTGGCTGATCTTACCACCCATCATGCCACTGTCAGCTCCTACGACGATGACAGGAAGGCCACAGCGACTGAAGATTCTGAAGTAAGCTTTGTAGTGTTCAGCATACTGTTTGTCCAATCCTTCCTGGTCAATATCGAAGGAGTAACTGTCCTTCATGGTGAACTCTCTCACCCTGATCAAGCCTGCACGAGGACGTGGGTCGTCTCTCCACTTAGTCTGGATCTGATACACAAGCAAGGGAAGCCGCTTATAGCTGTCAATTTCTCCACGGGCGAGGTCAGTGACAGCTTCCTCATGGGTCATGGCAAGGACATATCCCTTCCTGATCGGTCGTTAAACCGACTCATTTCACGATCAATACTGTAGAATCGGCCGGTTTCCTTCCAGATATCTGCTGGATTGACCAGCGGCATCAGGATCTCTTGTCCTCCGATTGCATTCATTTCTTCGCGAATGACTTGTTCTATCTTCTTGGTTGCACTGAACCCAAAGGGGGGGAGCAAGGTGAAGATGCCAGCTCCCAACTGGCGGATAAAGCCTGCACGAAGCAGATATTCATACCCTTTGCTGTCAGCACCGTTTGGGGGGGCTTCTCTCAGGGTTTTGGAAAAGAGTTTAGACATCCTCATCTTGATACATCTCCTTAGTATTCGAACAGGGGGGGCCATTGTAGCAAAAGCATCTTGCCTTCTCAAGGTACCAGCAAGAAGGTTTTACGTTCCCCCCCAAGTTGGCCTCTCATGCTATACTCGCCGTATGGATACCAAGAAATATGAAAAATACCGCAGGCAGGTTGCATCATTCATGACCCGTCTGTACGATCGACAACTCACCACCGCAAGTGGTGGCAATATTAGTATGCGAATCAGTAAGGATCTTTTTTTTGCATTACCCCCCCCAGTGCCCTCGACAAAGGACTGCTTAGCCCAGAAGACATTGCTGTGGTGACCTTGGATGGAAAGAATTTGACTCCGAACCTACGTCTCAGTATCGAGACTGAGATGCATCGTCTGATTCTTGTAGCCCGTCCTGACATCCAGGCAATTGTGCACGCACATCCAACCTATGTCTCTGCGTTCACCGCAATCACAAAGGATGGAAAGAGTGCCATAAATACTCATCTAATTGCAGAATCGTACTTCATCCTCGAGGATCCTGCGTATGTTGAGTACCGGCTTATGGGAACAGTGGACCTTGCTGAGCAGGTTGCAGCCCAATCCTTCGACCATGATGTAC
>JDSH01000116.1_pt1 | contig 25818 bp, 30 predicted proteins | sample 199451 | NCBI WGS metagenome assembly JDSH01 (sample SAMN02584198, study PRJNA231836) | bioreactor metagenome | isolation source: continuous culture bioreactor electron acceptor NO2- transfer2 day 38 after... | place: Germany: Bremen | reverse complement strand
TTGATCGAACGGTCGAAGTTCAGATCCGGCGAGGCGTTGCGCGTGATCACCTTGCGCGGGCTTTCCACCGAAACCTCGGTGCGCAGGGGGGGGCCTGCTCAGGCGTCTCCCACCCGTCATCCACGGCATCCACCACATAAGGTTCGAAACGCCCCCCCGCCTGGTTGGACAGCGCCGCGCGACCGGGGGGGTGAATCAGGGGGGGTTTCGCCATGGGGGGGGAGGACCTGCTCTGCGTCATGCCGCCACACTAGAACATAAAGAGAACATTTACCAGTCACAATCGGCTCATGAGTCGGTTGCGGAAAGCTTGGTGTCGCTATTCGCCTATACGGAAAGGCACTTTCGCTTCATCAAGGATCAAGAACAATCGCGTCACGACGCCCCCCCAGCCCGGAGCCAATCACATGTCCGACCAAGAAGACGATATCATCCTCAGCGAGCTCAACGACGAAGAGCTGACGTTGCAGATGCATGACGACCTCTATGACGGTCTGAAGGAAGAGATCGAAGAAGCGGTCAATATTCTGCTGGAACGTGGCTGGCAGCCCTACAACATTCTGACCGAAGCCCTGGTCGCTGGCATGACCATCGTCGGCAAGGACTTCCGCGACGGCATCCTGTTCGTGCCGGAAGTGCTGCTGGCCGCCAACGCGATGAAAGCGGGCATGGCGATCCTGAAGCCGCTGCTGGCCGAAACCGGCGCGCCGCGCATGGGCAAGATGGTGATCGGCACCGTCAAGGGCGACATCCACGATATCGGCAAGAACCTGGTGTCGATGATGATGGAAGGCGCGGGTTTCGAAGTGGTCGATCTGGGCATCAACAACCCGGTCGAGAACTACCTCGAAGCACTGGAAACCGAAGCCCCCCCGGACATCCTGGGCATGTCGGCCCTGCTGACCACCACCATGCCTTACATGAAGGTCGTGATCGACACGATGGTCGAACAGGGCAAGCGTGACGACTATGTCGTGCTGGTCGGTGGCGCGCCGCTGAACGAAGAGTTCGGCAAGGCGATCGGTGCCGACGGCTACTGCCGTGACGCCGCCGTGGCCGTCGAGATGGCCAAGGACTTCATGTCGCGCAAGCACAACGCGCTGTAAGCGGCGTCTGTTACCTCCGACTGATGGGCCCTGCTTCGGCGGGGGGGCCTTTTCTTGTTGGCAAAGCAGTTCTGAGCAGCGGGGGGGCAAGGTCATTCTACCGGCCGACACTCAATCAACAGAACTTGACGACACCCCCCCTTCCCTTTTCCACCCCCCCAAGCCCCCCCCACATTCCCCCCCGCATGTCAAAGACGCGTTTCTTCCTTCTGATCACCCTGGTGATCGCCTGCGCCGGGCTGACCGTCTGGGTGGGCTCCATGGCCGCCATGGCCGGCAAGCTCAACGGGCAAGTGGCCATGGCGCTGATGCCGCTGCTGCTGCTGGCCTCGATCGCCTGGCGCGGGATCAGCGAGCGCAACAAGGACTGAGCCCCCCCCGCCCGTCGCGAACAGGCGCGGCGAAGTCGCCCACGGCCCTCGCATCCCACCGATCCGCGCCTTATCCTTGGGCCAAACGCGAAGAGGACACCCCCCCATGACAGACCCCCCCATCCAGAACGCGCCCGAAGACGCCGCCCTGACCCGCGAGGGCCTGGCCCCCCCGCGCCGCGAGGGCCGCGTCCTGGTGCTGGCTTGCGGCGCGCTGGCGCATGAGATCCTGGCGCTGATCCGCGTGAACGGCTGGGACCACCTGGACCTGACATGCCTGCCCGCGATCTGGCACAACACGCCCGAACGCATCCCCCCCGCCGCGGTGGAAGAGGCCGTGGCCAAGCATCGTGACAATTATGAAGCGATCTTCGTGGCCTATGCCGACTGCGGCTCGGGCGGGCAGTTGCAAGCGACCTGCGAAAGGCTGGGCGTCGAGATGATCGAAGGCCCGCATTGCTACAGCTTCTTCGAGGGCAACGACCGTTTCGCCGAACATGGCGATGGCGAGATCGACGTCTTCTACCTGACCGACTTCCTGACCCGCCAGTTCGAAGCCTTTGTGATCAAGCCCCCCCTCGGCCTCGACCGCCACCCGGAGCTGCGCGACATGTATTTCGGCCATTACACGCGGCTGGTCTATCAGGCACAGACCAACAACCCGAAACTCGACGACATGGCCCGCGCCGCCGCCGACCGCCTGGGCCTGGCCTATGAGCGCAGGTTTACCGGATACGGCGACCTGGAAATCTCCTTGCGCGCAGTGGCCAAAGACTGATCACGCCATCGGTGGTAATTGGTAGGCCCGGAGGGATTTGAACCCCCCCCAACCAAAGCGTTATGAGCGCTCTGCTCTAACCGTTGAGCTACAGGCCCACCGTGCCCTTGGCTTATCAGGCTCTGCGCGCGGGTCAAGCCTCTCGGCGGGCCAATGGGGGGGCACATCCTCATAACCCGCCGCGAGGTGCAGAAGGCGTCACGGGCGTCACGGCGTGCAAAAGCCGCGAAAATATGAGGGTTCAGGCCGCTCCCCCCCACCCGCCTCGCGCGTTGCAAAAGCCGCCCCCCCCATGGGCTATCGCGTGCGACAAGCGAATTCCGGCCATTTCGGGGGGGGACATCATGACGGACGGCAAGAACGGCATCACCTATGCGGATGCGGGCGTGGATATCGACGCGGGCAACGAGCTGGTGGAGCGTATCAAACCCGCCGCCAAACGCACCAACCGTCCCGGCGTGATGGCCGGTCTGGGTGGTTTCGGCGCGCTGTTCGACCTGAAGGCCGCAGGTTACAGCGACCCGATCCTGGTGGGCGCAACCGACGGCGTGGGCACCAAGCTGCGCATCGCGATCGACACCGGCAATGTGGACACGATCGGCATCGACCTCGTGGCCATGTGCGTCAATGACCTGGTCTGTCAGGGGGGGGCGGAGCCTCTGTTCTTCCTCGACTATTTCGCCACCGGCAAGCTGGAAACCGACAAGGCCGCGCGGATCGTCGAAGGCATTGCCGAGGGCTGCATCCGCTCGGGCTGCGCGCTGATCGGTGGCGAGACCGCCGAGATGCCGGGCATGTATGACGCGGGCGACTTCGACCTTGCGGGCTTCGCCGTCGGCGCGATGGAACGGGGGGGCGAGGCCCTGCCCAAGGGCGTGCGCGAAGGCGACGTGCTGCTGGGCCTGGCCTCGGACGGGGGGGTGCATTCGAACGGTTATTCGCTGGTGCGCAAGCTGGTCGAAGTCTCGGGCCTCGGCTGGGACGCCACCTGCCCCCCCTGGGACGGCACGACGACCCTGGGCGAGGCGCTGCTGGCCCCCCCCACCCGCCTCTATGTGAAACAGGCGCTGGAAGCGGTGCGCGCGGGCGGTGTGCACGCGCTGGCCCATATCACCGGTGGCGGCCTGACCGAAAACCTGCCCCCCCGCGTTCTGCCTGAAGGGCTGGGCGTGCTGGTGGACCTGGACGAATGGTCCCTGCCCCCCCCGGTGTTCAAGTGGCTGGCGGCGACCGGCGGCATGGATCAGGCCGAGATGCTGAAGACCTTCAACGCCGGTCAGGGCATGGTGCTGGTGGTGGACCATGGCGAAGCAAGGCCATTCGCGCCCTTCTGGAAGCTGCCGGTGAGACGGTAACGCAGCTGGGCACCGTGACCCATGGCGAGGGCGTGAAATACCTTGGCAGCCTGACGTGAAACGCGTCGCGATCCTGATCTCTGGCGGCGGGTCCAACATGGTCACGCTGGTCGACAGCATGCAGGGCGACCATCCGGCACGCCCCCCCTGCCTGGTGCTGTCGAACGTCGCCTCTGCGGGTGGGCTTGAGAAAGCCCGCGCACGCGGCGTGGACACCGCGTGGTGGACCACAAGCCCTTCGGTAAGGATCGCGAAGCCTTCGAGGCGGCGCTGAACGAAGCTCTGGATGCAGCCAACCCCCCCGACATCATCTGCCTGGCCGGTTTCATGCGCGTGCTGACCGAGGGGGGGTTCACCCGCCGCTGGGCAGGCAAAATGCTGAACATCCACCCGTCGCTCCTGCCGAAATACAAGGGGGGGCTGAACACCCATGGCCGCGCCATCGAGGCGGGTGATGCCGAGGCGGGCTGTTCCGTGCATGAGGTGACCGCCGAACTGGACGGCGGCCCGATCCTTGGCCAGGCCCGTGTGCCGGTGGAACCGGACGACACGCCCGACGCCCTGGCCGCACGGGTGTTGGTGATGGAACACCGGCTCTACCCCCCCGCCGTCTTGCGCCGCTTTGCCGCCGGGGGGGACCGCCGCCCGGTGATGCTGCCTTGAGCCGATCAGAACGCCCTGAACCCACTGCATAAGTGGTCTGCACGGCCACGGGCGGCCCAAGCCTTCCCTTTCCGGGAATTTCGGCGTACACCGGACAAACGCCGACCAACGGCCCGAGCAGAAGGCACCGCATGAAGACCATCACCACCACCGAGGCGCTTGAGGAATTCTGTACCCGCGCGGCCTCGTATCCATACGTTACCGTCGATACTGAATTCCTGCGCGAACGCACCTATTATTCAAAACTGTGTCTGGTGCAGCTGGCCGTGCCCGGCGACGATGACGAGGTGGACGCGGTTCTGGTGGACCCGCTGGTCGAGGGCCTGTCGCTGGAGCCGATGTACGATCTTTTCCGCAACGAGGACGTGGTCAAGGTCTTCCATGCCGCCCGTCAGGATCTGGAGATCTTCTTTGTCGAAGCGGATGTCTTCCCGACGCCGCTGTTTGACACGCAGGTTGCCGCGATGGTCTGCGGGTTCGGGGGGGATCAGGTTGGCTATGAGACGCTGGTGCGCAAGATCGCCAAGGCGCAGCTGGACAAATCCAGCCGCTTTACCGATTGGTCACGCCGCCCGCTGACACCCGCGCAGAAGAACTACGCCATCGGCGACGTGACCCACCTGCGGGTAATCTACGAATGGCTGTCCGCCGAGCTGGAGAAATCCGGCCGCGCCAAATGGGTCAAGGAAGAGCTGCGCGTTCTAACCGATCCTGCGACCTATACCATCGAACCGGAAGAAGCCTGGAAGCGTTTGAAGACCCGGACGAACTCCGGCCGTTTTCTGGCCGTGGCACGGGAACTGGCGCGCTTTCGCGAAGGCTATGCCCAGGCCCGCAACGTTCCGCGCAACCGGGTGATGAAAGACGACGCGCTGCTGGAACTTGCCTCGACCAAGCCGCGCAACATGCAGGAACTGGGCCGCTCGCGCCTGCTTTTGCGCGAGGCGCGCAAGGGTGAGATTGCCGAAGGCATTCTGGCGGCCGTGACCACCGGGATCGAACTGCCAAACGAGGAATTGCCCAAGCCGCAAAACGGCGGCAAGGAGAAGCTGCAGGTCAACCCGGCCCTGGCCGATCTGCTGCGCGTGCTTCTGAAGGCGCGCTGCGAGCAGGAGAAAGTGGCGCAAAAGCTTATCGCCTCTGCCGCCGACCTGGACGCGCTGGCGGCAGGCAAACGCGATGTGGCGGCGCTGAAGGGCTGGCGCGCGGAAGTGTTCGGTGACGACGCCGTGCGGCTGTGCGACGGCAAGCTGGCGCTGGCGGCCAAGGGTCAACATGTCAAGGTGATCGAGGTCTGAGCACACGCGCCAGACCAAATAAAACGGGGGGGCGGTTCACCCGCCCCCCCTTTTTCTTTCAGACCCAAAGCGTTTCGGGAAATACCTGACACACAGGTTTGTCGCGAAACGCCCACAACGTCGATAGTTCTTACCGCGTTTCGGCTTTTCCCGTGTCAGGTGAAAGCCGAAACGTTTTAACCGGTCGCGTTCAGCGACGCGCCACCCTGGAGTTGTTCGCGCCCTGCACCCGGATCTGGCTGACCCCCCCGATCAGGGCCACATTCGACATGAACGCCGCCACATGGACTTCCCGCGAATAGGGCGTTCCCGTGCGGGTTCCGATCGCCGACGGGGGGGCAATGCGGAACATATAGGTCACCACGCCATTCTCCGGCACACCGTCATTCTCGGCCACAAGCTCGGCATCCCAATACCCCCCCTGCCGCGGCGGCAGCCCTTCGGCATGGATGATCACGCCGGACGGGGGGGTCTGTTCAATACGCAGATCGGTGACCTGCGCGATTGTCTCGCGGTATTCGCGGTCTTGGGCATAACCCTCGGGCGGATGCAGCGCGACAAGCTCGCTGTTGCTGCCCAGGCTGAAATTGCCCGATCCGATACCACCGCATCCAACCAGCGCCGACAGAGCCGCGGCAGACAGAAACAGACGTGCAAGCATGACTTCCCCCCCCTATGAACCTGCATTCGGGTTAGCCCATGGAAACGGAATTGAAAAGCCATTCCTGTCAGGTCTGGACCTTTCGCGCGCCAAGCCCTAGGTGAAGGCAAGCCGAAAGGAGACCCGCATGGCCAGTACCGCCTTTGAAGAGATCGTCGAGGATTTCGAGTTTCTGGAAGATTGGGAAGCCCGCTATGCCCATGTGATCGACATGGGCAAGGCCATGCCCGCGCTGGAGGACGCCTTCAAGGTGCCCGCCACAAAGGTCGACGGCTGCACCAGCCAGGTCTGGCTTTTGCCGGAAATCTCTGGCGACACGTTCCATTTCCGGGGGGGCGACAGCGATGCGCTGATCGTACGCGGGTTGGTCGCCGTGCTGGTCGCGCTTTATGACGGGCTGAGTCTGGATGACGTGCTGGCCGTGGACGCTCCGGCCGAACTGGGCCGGCTCGGCCTGGACGAAGCCCTGTCCTCGCAACGCTCCAACGGGCTGCGCTCCATGGTCGAACGCATCCGCAAACTGGCTGCCGAGGCGGTTGCGGCCTGAGCCACTGCCCATTCTCTCCGGTGCCTCTGCGAAACCGGCATGGCTCACCCGGCCAGAATCAGCTCGACCTTGAGCCCGCCCAACGCCTCGCTTTCGCCCAGCCGCAATCGCCCGCCATGACCGCGCGCAATGTCGTCGGCAATGGCCAGGCCCAGCCCCCCCACACCGGGACCCCCCCGGTCCTGATTGCGCGCCGCATCCAGCCGCGCGAAGGGTTTCAGCGCCAGTTCGCGATCCCCCCCCGGCGCAATCCCCCGGCCCGTCATCTTCAACCACAAAGCGCACATCGCGCCGCCCCCCCGTCACCACAGACAGCCGCGCCATCGAGCCATAGCGGTTCGCGTTGCCCAGCAGGTTCTCCAATGCGCGGCGGATCGGCACAGGCGCATGGGCATCTCGTCCACCTCCGCCAACTCGCCCAGTTCCACCACCAGCCCGGCCCGCGCCGCGTTCTCCGCCAGATCGCGCGCCAGGGCAACCGGGTCGACCGGCTCCGGCGCCCCCCCTTCCAAAGCGTCGGAGCGGGCAAAGCTCAGGAACTCGTTCACCAGACGCTCCATGTCCTCGACGTCCTTCTCAAGCGCCTCGCGCGCGGCGGCGTCCTCCAACAGTGACAGCTCCAGCCGCATGCGGGTCAGCGGCGTGCGCAGATCGTGGCTGACACCGGACAGCATCATCGTGCGTTGCTCCATCTGCCGTTCAATCCGCGCCCGCATGTCCAGAAACGCCTTGCCCGCCGACCGCACTTCGTTCGCCCCCCCCGCCAGGCGATAGGGCTCGTTGCGCCCCCCCTTGCCGAACGCCTCGGCGGCGCGGGCCAATCGCCGAATGGGGGGGCGGAGCTGATTGCGCAGGAAGACATAGGCGATCACGGTCATCAAAAGCCCGGTCACCAGCATCAGCACCAGCAGCTGGTGTGGGTTTGTCGCCGAAACCCGGTTGCGATCGAAACTGATCCGCATTGGTCCGTGGGCGGTTTCAACGCCCAGAACCACACGCCGCGCGTCACTGTCCAGCACCACGCCCGTCAGCCCGACCACGCCCTCGTGCAGGGTTTGGGTCACCCGGCTGCCGGTCAGGTCGCGCCACAGTCGGTTGTCGCGCGCGGAACCTCCCCCCCCGGCAGGTCGACCGCAAGCGCCAGGGGGGGTTCCAGAAGCGGTGCGATTGCAGCACGCGCGGCGTCGGCACTTGGCGCGGCATTGACCTGCCTGGCAAGGTAGTCGATCTCGACCACCACCGCACCGGTCATCTGCACGGTAATGCGGTTGAAATGGCGTTGGATGAAGGCCACCGAGACCACCAGTTGGATCGACACCACCGGTACGATCAGGATCAGGGCAGCCCGCCCATAGATCCCGCGCGGCATGAATTGTTTGAGCCAGTCAAAGAACATGCGGCGACAGTAGGACGCGGGGGGGTTCCGCTTGCCAATGCCTCCTGTCCCCCCGCGTCAATACCCGCACCCCCCCGCCCCCCCGGGAAAGGAGAATCGCATGGCCCTGCCACCCGAGATGATGAAGGATGCCCCCCCGCCCGTCGGCGTGATGGAGACATGTGAGCCGGGCATTCGCCGCATCCTCGCGCCGAACCCCCCCTCGCCCATGACCTACTGGGGGGGCACGAACACCTATGTCGTCGGTGAAGGCCGCGTGGCAGTGATTGACCCGGGGGGGCCCGCCGACCCTGCCCACATGCAAGCGATCCTCGAAGGTTGAACCAAGGCGAGGAGGTCAGCCACATCCTCGTCACCCATGCGCATTTGGACCACTCCCCCCCCTTGCCCGCCCCCCCCTGTCCGAGGCCACCGGCGCCCCCCCCGTGCTGGCCTATGGCGACGCCCTGGCCGGACGCTCCAAGGTCATGGCCAAGCTGGTGGCCGGTGGGCTGACCTCTGGCGGCGAAGGGGGGGTGGATGCAGGTTTCACCCCCCCCGACGAGACGCTGGCCGATGGCGAGGTGATCCAAGGCGCGGGATGCAGATCGAAACGCTTTGGACCCCCCGGGGGGCATTTCGCCAACCACCTCTGCTTTGCGCTAAAGGATGCGGTGTTTACCGCCGATCATGTCATGGGCTGGGCCAGTTCGCTGGTGTCGCCCCCCCCGGATGGTGACCTGACCGCCTTCATGGCCTCCTGCCGTACGCTGGCCGCGCGGTCGGACCGCATCTACTACCCGGGACATGGTGCGGCCGTGACCGATCCCGCCGCACGCATTGACTGGCTGATCTCCCACCGGCTGGGGGGGCGCGAGGCACAGATCCTGGCCGCGCTGAAGGCCGCCCCCCCCGGCACCGTCGCCAGCCTGACCCAGGCGATTTACACCGACACGCTCCCGGCCCTCCTCCCCCCGCTGCCAGGCGCAATGTGTTCGCCCATCTGATCGACCTGACTACCCGTGGCAAAACCCGCGCCAAACCAACCCTGTCCGAGGCCGCAGTTTTTTCTCTCACCTGAATGAAAAAAAGTTCAAAAAAACCTCTGGACGCCCCCCCCGATGAGCAACGCTATATCCCCCCCCTCCACAGTTCCGGCGTAGCTCAGCGGTAGAGCAGTTGACTGTTAATCAATTGGTCGTAGGTTCGATCCCTACCGCCGGAGCCAAAGAATTCAAGGACTTAGCGCTCATCCGCTAAGTCCTTTTTCTTTCCGAGCACAGAATAAGTACAGCAAACACTGCTCGGATCGGCGCTTTCGGTTTTCGACCAGGTCAGCTGCGTAGTCCTACACATCAGTTCGGGAAGCATGAGCCTAGGAGCTTGACCCTTTCTGTTGCTCGAAAGCGTAAGGCAGGAGGAATAGCAACCGGACGGATAAGTTGCGATTTCTTTGCTTCTTCAACCTGTTGTCGGAAGTTCGGCGTTCCCACGGTTCGACCAACAAGCCACCAGAATGCGTGCTCAATCAAATTGAATACGCGAAGGGAAACCTGCGCAGTAAGTGCCTTTATCACTTCGATAGCCTTGTCCTGACGCGAAGCACAGAAGGCTTCCAAGACCATGCTTGCGTACCCGCCAGAGGCGCCTGGAAGCCGTTGCCCCCCCAACAGAAGCGCCCCCCCTTCTGCATATGGCACACCAGCGGCAATCATCATCGTTCTGGCATGGTGGCGAAGTGCGTGGGGGGGAGACGGAACACCAGCCCGCTTCGGCTCGGCAACGTGGCCTGTGGCTGACCCTGGTGACGGCCAAAGCCAGGGCGAGCTAAGAGGCTCGTCCTCTGCCATTCTGGCCTTCAAGGTTTCGGTCAACCAGCGGCCAGTTGGGAAGGACCAAGCTCCACCCGTTTTCATGTGGGTGAAAGTCAGCACGCCAGCCTCGGTATCGAAGTCGGCACATTTCACACCAAGCAGAGAAGTTCTCCGTGCACCTGTCAAAAGAAACGTCCGTTGCAGGTCACGCATCAGGGGGGAGACATGGCTTCGGTCATGGACCAGAAATCGGCCAAGTCCAGTTCCCCCCCGACTTCTCGTTTCGGGGGGGTTGCAGGGACACGAAGGGCATCAACGGGGGGGTTTGCCCCCCCAATCGTTTCGTCATGGCGGCGGGCCGTGTTCACCAGAGCTCGAACAGTGCGCATGACCGAACCACCCGTGGTCTTGCCGTGACGCTTTGTGAGCTGGTCCATAAGCTCTCGGCAGTCCTGACGCGTAATGTCAGCCACGGCACGACGCCGAAGACGCCCAAGGTAGTTGTCCATATGGTACTGGTAATTCCTGACCGTGGCGTCGGACAGTTCGCGCTCCTTCAGGTGCTCTTTCAGGGTTTGTTCCAACGTGATGCCAGTGGACTCCGGTCCAGCTGTGGGATCAACGCCAGACTGGATTGTGGCCATGAGTTTTCGGGCCTCATTTCTGGCCTCGGCCAGTCGGATATGGTCAGCCCGTCCGATCTTGACCCTCACAGTTCGAACGTGACGCTTTTCCCGGCGGACGTCGCTTTGCACGGCAAAGGTCTTGCAGGTCTTGTGACAGATGCACATCAGCCCTTTCACATCGGTGTCCCGATGAATGCCCGAGCCAAGTGGGAGGTCCCTGATACGGGCCTCGGTGAATTTGAATATGGTCATGGAAAGTACAGTCCCGAGTACAGTGTTTGCGATTGATCCAGGTGGGCCTGGATGGTGCTACCGGGATGATATTGCTATGTTTTCAAGGGGGGGTCGTACGCCCCCCCGAATGAGGCCAAATGGACCATGATTTACTCGCAATCTCAGACTGTTAATCAATTGGTCGTAGGTTCGATCCCTACCGCCGGAGCCAATTATCTCGATCTATCCCACTGAGGGCCTTAAGAAAAAGGGCCTTTCGTGTTCCCAGGGGGGGTTACCTTTGGGGGGGATACATCAGGGATAGCTCACCGCTCACGGGATACATTTGAGCTACCTTCGGGGGGGATACATGAAGTTGCACCACACATCTTTCTCGTGTCTTTTCAGAGGGATAGATGAGATCACAACATCGCCCGAGCGCCTACCGCCGGAGCCAAAAGTTTCAAGGCTTAGAGAGAAATCTCTAAGCCCTTACTTTATCGCCTGATACTGGTTTGTGGTCGGAGGCGGTGAAGGGGGGGTTGAACTTCTCTCGCCTGTGGTGTTTGCCTGCATCCCTCAAGCTCCCACCCTGATCTGCCCGGCCAGGTCCTGGTAATGTCCCCCCCGCATCGGGTCGGACTTGCGCCAGACCATGCCGACACGGCGGGCGGGTGCCGGGCCGTCGAACCGGGCGACCGAGACCTTGGTCGCACGGGTTTCCGCGTCGACTGCCATTTCCGGGATCAAGGTGACACCGAACCCGGCTTCGACCATACGCACCAGGGTGGTCAGCGAACTTCCGTCGAGGGTCTTCTGCCGCTGGCCGGTCGCCGGGTTCATGCCGCAAAAGGACAGGGCCTGGTCCCGGAAACAGTGGCCTTCCTCCAACAGCAAGAGCCGCCGTTCGGACAGGCTGGCCGGGTCGGGCACCGGCAGGTTGCGTTCCGCGTCCGGGCGGACCAGAACGAAACTTTCGTCGAACAGGTCAACTTCCTCCAGATTGGGCACCGATACCGGCAGGGCCAGGATCGCCACATCCAACCGCCCCCCCTGTCCCAGTTCCGCCAGCAGGGTCGAGGTCATTGTCTCGCGCATGCGGATGTCAAGGTCAGGGTGACTGCGGGACAGATCGCCCAGAAGCCCCCCCGGCAACAGATAGGGCGCGATTGTCGGGATGACGCCGATGCGCAGCGCCCCCCCCGACAGACGGCCCTGGGCAGCCCGCGCCAAATGCTCCAACTCATCCACCGAGCGAAGAATACCCTCCACCCGCTCGAGCAGCTCCGCCCCCCCCAGCCCGGTCAGTCGCACGGCACGCGGCTCGCGTTCGAACAGGGTGCAGCCCAGCCGATCTTCAAGCTCCTTGATCTGCACTGAAAGCGCCGGTTGCGACACGGCAGACGCCTCGGCCGCCTGGCCGAAATGCCCGTGCTGCGCCACCGCCTTGAAATACCGCAATTGTCTGAGGGTGATATTTGTCATAGGAAACCCTTATCACCACAATCCGAAGATGCAATTTCCTTTTATCGAAATCTCCGCCTAATCTGAAGTCAGTGATTTCGACCCTAGGAGGATAGCCAAGATGGATGGAAACAACGTGGGCAAATGCCCGGTCGCGCATGGTGCGACCAATGTCAGCATGCGCTCGAACGACGATTGGTGGCCCAACCGGCTGAACCTGCGCATCCTTCACCAGAATTCTGCCAAGTCGGACCCGATGGGCGGCAAATTCGACTACGCGGCAGCGTTCGCGAAACTCGACCTGACCGCGCTGAAGGCGGATCTGACCGCGCTGATGACCGACAGTCAGGATTGGTGGCCCGCCGATTACGGCCACTATGGCGGGTTGTTCATCCGCATGGCCTGGCATGCGGCGGGCACCTACCGCACCGCCGACGGGCGCGGCGGCGGTGGCACCGGGCAGCAACGGTTCGCGCCGCTGAACTCCTGGCCGGACAATGGCAACCTGGACAAGGCGCGCCGCCTGCTCTGGCCGGTGAAACAGAAATACGGCAATGCGATTTCCTGGGCCGATCTGATGATCCTTGCGGGCAATGTGGCGATCGAAAGCATGGGCGGGCGCACCTTCGGCTTTGGCGGCGGACGCGCGGATGTCTGGGAGCCCGAGGAAGACACCTATTGGGGGGGGCCGAGACCGAATGGCTTCAGGAAAGTGGCGGCAAGAACAGCCGGTACTCCGGCGAACGCGATCTGGAAAACCCCCCCCTGGCCGCCGTGCAGATGGGCCTGATCTATGTGAACCCGGAAGGGCCGGATGGCGACCCGGATATCCTGGCCTCGGGCCGCGACATCCGCGACACCTTCGGGCGCATGGGCATGAATGACGAGGAAACCGTGGCCCTGGTCGCAGGCGGCCATACCTTCGGCAAGGCGCATGGAGCGGGCGATCCCGCGCTGGTGGGTGCCGAACCCGAAGCCGCCCCCCCCATCGAACAGATGGGGGGGCTGGGTTGGATCAACACACATGGTTCCGGCCATGGTGATGACACCACGACCTCGGGCATCGAAGGAGCCTGGACCGCCAATCCGACCCAATGGGACAACGGCTATTTCGACCTTCTGTTCGGCTATGACTGGAACCTGACAAAGTCGCCTGCCGGGGGGGCCTGGATCTGGGAACCGGTCGGCGTGACGGACGAGGACAAGGCCCCCCCAATGGCCCACGATCCCGCACGCAAGGTGCCGACCATGATGACCACCGCCGATATGGCGATGCGCATGGATCCGATCTATGGCCCGATCTCGAAACGGTTCCACCAGAACCCGGACGCGTTCGCCGAAGCCTTCGCCCGCGCCTGGTTCAAGCTGACCCACCGTGACATGGGCCCGATCTCGCGGTATCTGGGGGGGGACGAGGTGCCCAGCGAGGAACTGATCTGGCAAGACCCGATCCCGACCTCTGAAACGGACCTGTCTGACGCCGACGTGGCCGCGCTGAAACGCGCCGTGATGGCCTCGGGCCTGTCCGTGTCCGACCTGGTGAAAACCGCCTGGGCCTCGGCCTCGACCTATCGCGGCTCGGACCATCGCGGCGGAGCCAATGGCGCGCGGATCCGGCTGGAGCCGATGCGCGGCTGGGCGGTGAACGAGCCTGAGGACCTAGCCCGCGTTCTGGCGACACTCGACGCCATCCGTGCCGATTTCGCCAAGCCGGTGTCCATGGCCGACCTGATCGTTCTGGCCGGTGCCGCAGCGGTGGAAAGCGCCGCCGAGGCGGGCGGACACGCGGTCAGCGTGCCGGTCAGCCTGGGACGCGGCGATGCCAGCCAGGACCAGACCGACCCCCCCGAAGGCATGGCCGTGCTTGAGCCCGAGGCCGATGGCTTCCGCAACTGGCAACGCACCGCGTTCACCATTTCGCCGGAAGAAATGCTTCTGGATCGTGCGCAGCTCCTGGGCCTGACCGCGCCGGAAATGACCGTGCTTGTCGCAGGCCTGCGCGTGCTGGGGGGGGCCAACCACGGCGGCAGCCGCATGGCGTCTTTACCGATCGCGTCGGGACTCTCTCGACCGACTTCTTCACAAACCTGCTCGACATGGGCACGGCGTGGAGCGATGGCGGTGATGGCATCTATGAAGCCGTGACCGGGCCAGTGGGGGGGCGGTAAAATGGACCGCCACGCGGGTGGACCTGGTGTTCGGCTCGAACTCGCAACTGCGCGCCCTGGCCGAAGTCTACGGGCAGGCGGATGGCAGCGCGAAATTCGCTGCCGACTTTGCCGCCGCCTGGACCAAGGTGATGGAGGCCGACCGCTTCGACCTCTGACGACAAAGACGCCGGGCGGAGATATCACCGCCCGGTGCCCCCCCTCTTTCATCTTTCCACAAATATCCTGGGGGGGGAGGCCGCAAGCGAGGCAAGCGGGCACTTCAAGTGCCCGCGTCGGCTGTCAGCGGTTTCATCGAAACCGCGTGAGGCGGCAAAGCCCCCCTTGCCGAGCCGAAGGCGAGCGACCCGTCGGCCGGAAGCGGTTCAAAAGAACCGCGAAAGGTAGCAGCAAAACTCTTCAAAGAATTTTCACCTGCGCATTAAACGAGGGCCTTTGGCCCCCCCGGTTGGGCGGTGGCCACCCGCTACGCGCGAGGTGCGCGGCCAAACCGGCCCCCCCTACCCCCCCTCCGACGTATAATCCGCCGGTGCCTTGCCGCGATATTTCTCCGTCAGCTCTTCGGGCACTTCGGACCCGTCATACAGGAACGGCAGGATGCCCTTGCGCCCGGACTTGCCGCGCATGTCCTTGATGTCATCTTCGGACCGCGTCACCCGCTGCGACAGACGCCGCCCCCCCCAGCGCGCAAGGTGGTCATACAGCCGGTCGATCTCGGCCTGATGGGCCTCGCCCTTGGCCAGATCGTGAAACTCCTCCGGGTCGGTTTCCAGATCGAACAGCATCGGCCGGAACCTGCCTTCCGCATGGATCAGCTTGAAACGCCCGTCAAACACCATAAACAGCCGCGCATCGCGGGGGGGTTCCAGCCCCCCCAGAGCCTCGCAATGGCCGGTGCCGGAGTAGTCGTATTCACTGATCGCCACCTCGCGCCATTTAGGAACCTCGCTCCCTTGTTCTCTGTGCAGCCAGTGCAACAGCGAGCGGCCCTCGATGATATGGTCCGGCACCTTGCCGCCTGCCGCCTCGACAAAGGTCGCGGCCAGGTCGATCGCCTCGACCAGCGCGTCACAGGTGGTGCCGCGGGTCGCGTCCGCCGCGGCGCGCGGGTCATAGATGATCAGCGGGATCTTGACCGACGGGTCGTGAAACAGCTCCTTTTCGCCCAACCAGTGATCGCCCAGGTAATCGCCATGGTCCGAGGTCAGCACGATCATCGTGTCCTCCATCCGGCCGGTGGCCTCCAGGTGATCCAGCAGCACGCCCAGCTGATCATCGCATTGCTTGATCAGCCCCCCCATATAGGCCGGGATTACCTTCCGGCGCACCTCGTCACACTGGAAGGCCTTGCCGATCGCCCCCCCCTGCTGATAGGCCCCCCCCAGCACCGGGTGCGGGTTGTCCAGCTCGACCTCATGACGTACCGCCGCGGGCACGTGGTTTGGCCCGTACATGGCGTGATAGGGCGCAGGTACGATATAGGGCCAGTGCGGCTTGATATAGCTGACATGCGCGCACCACGGCTCCCCCCCGCCGTCCTTGGCGGCCTGGTCGATGAAATCAATCGTGCGCCGGGTCAGCCAGGGCGTTTCGCTGTCCTCTTCGCGGATGTTCGCGGGCTTGTCGGCGTGTTTGAACATCCATCCGCTGGCGATCTCACCATCCTCATCCACGCCCGCATTGGCGAAATCCGACCAGGGGGGGTTTTCCGATGGGTATCCCTTTGATTTCAAATACTCATTATAAGGCGAGCGTTTGGCGTCATAGAACCCGTCCGGCCCCCCCTCGCCCCCCCACAGCCCGTCATCGCGGATCCAGGCGTCAAACCCGCATTCCGCCTGGCGCGCGCCAATGATGCTGTCGGGGGGGGACAGGCCCAGCCGCTCCATCCCGTCCGCATCCGCCACCATATGGGTCTTGCCGATCAGGTGACAGCCCATGCCCAGCCTGCGCAGGTGGTCGCCGATGGTCTGCTCGCCAACCCGCAGCGGAAAGCCGTTCCACTGCGCCCCCCCATGGCTGGCACAATACCGGCCCGTATAGAAGCTCATCCGGCTCGCCCCCCCGCAGATCGGCGACTGCACGTAAGCTTGCGTGAACCGCACCCCCCCCTTTGCAGCCACCCGGTCGAAATTCGGCGTGTGCAGATGTGGGTGGCCCGCACATGAGAGGTAATCGAACCTCAATTGGTCATACATGATGAACAGGATGTTCACGGCGGCCCCCCCTCCCCCCCGGCACTGATTCTTCCCGTGATATTGGCCTCTTCCTGACCATCACGCCATCTGGAACCGCACCAGGCCGCAGGCCCTGCGACAAATTCCACCCATTACCCGATTTTTTTCTGTCAGGCTTTTGCATTTCACGCTATCCCCCCCACCTGAGCCATTCGGAATCACGTTTCAAGATCGAGCCAGCCATGCGACAGACCCGCACCATGATCCTCGTCACCCTCGCGCTTCTCGCCCAGACTGCCGGGGGGGCACAAGAGCTGCAGGACGTGCACCTGAACACCCTGCCCCCCCGCACCGCCGAAGAAGCTGCGCGCATTGCCACCGTCACCGCCCCCCCACCCACGGATTTCAGCGCCCCCCCACAGCAGTTCGAGGCGCTGTCCGCCGGCAAGGCCACCATCACCGCGCGCGAGCCCGGCCAGTCCTTCAAACAGCCGCAGGCCAATATCGGCGATCTGGCGCTGGATTTCACCCTGGGCGAGGCGATGTTCGACAAGCTCTGGGTCTCGTCGCCCAGCTCGACCAAGGCCTCGGACGGGCTGGGGGGCCGCTTTACAACACCCGTGCCTGCCGGGTCTGCCACGCAGGCGGTGGGCGGGGGGGTCATGCGCCGGATGGGCCCGAGGATGAGGCGCAAAGCATGGTGCTGCGCCTCAGCCTGCCCGATGGCAGCCCGGACCCGACCTACGGTGGGCAGTTGCAGGATTTCTCGATCTCCGGCCATGTGGCCGAAGGGCGCGTGCGCGTGGACTGGGAGGAATTCGAGGTGCCGCTGGACGGCGACGCCCCCCCCGCCCGCCTGCGCCGCCCCCCCACCTGGTCGGTCGTTGATACCACCTTCGGCCCGCCCCCCCACCCGGATATGACCGTCAGCCCGCGCATTGCCCCCCCGCAGATGATCGGGCTTGGGCTGCTCGAAGCCATTCCCGCCGCCGACATCCTGGCCTGGACCGACCCCCCCGAGGACGTTGATGGCGACGGTGTCTCGGGCCGCGCCAATGTGGTCTGGTCGGTGGAATATGACCAGCCGATGCTGGGGGGGCGTTTCGGGCTGAAGGCCGCCACCCCCCCCACGGTGCGCGAACAAAGCGCCGCCGCCTTTTCGGGCGATATCGGCATTTCCACCCCCCCGCTGTTTCCCGCCGCCTGGGGGGGGATTGCACCGCGGCACAGAGCGGATGCCGCACGGCCCCCCCGCATGGCGATGGTGATGTTCGTGTTTATGAGGTGGATGACATCGGCCTCGACCTCACCACGCTATACGGCCGCAACCTGGGCGTCCCGGCCCGTCGTGACGTGGACGACCCGGAGGTGCTGCGCGGCAAACAAATCTTCCATGACACCGGCTGCGCCGCCTGTCACCGCCCGGCCTTTGTCACCCACCGCTTGGCCGACCAGCCACAGCAGAGCTTTCAGCTGATCTGGCCCTATTCGGACATGCTGCTGCATGACATGGGGGGGCTTGATCTGGCGGACGCCGGTCCGAACGGGGGGGCCGAATGGCGCACCCCCCCGCCGCTTTGGGGGGGCATCGGCTTGACGCAGGAGGTTTCCGGCCATACCCAGTTCCTGCACGACGGCCGCGCGCGCTCGCTGCTTGAGGCGGTATTGTGGCACGGCGGCGAGGCCCAGGCGGCCCGCGATACCGTGACACAGATGCCCCCCCCGCGCGACCGTGCCGCCCTGATCCGTTTCCTGGAGTCGCTCTGATGCGCCTGATTGCCCACCTTGCCCGAACCACCGCCGCCCTGGCCCTGATCCTTGGAACGGCCGCCCAGGCACAGGAGGCAGGCCCGCGTGTCGCGCGCGTCATCGACGACCACGTGCTGCCCCCCCGTTTCACCGCCTTGGCCGACGCCACCGAGGCGCTGAAGGGTGCGGCGGCCGACAGCTGCACCACAGAAGGGCCCGCAGGCCCCCCCGACCTCGACGCGGCCTTTCACACCGCCTTCGATGCCTGGATCGGCGCCAGCCATCTGCGTTTCGGCCCGACCGAGACCGGCGACCGCGCCCATGCAATGGGGGGGTTCTGGCCCGACACCAAAGGCTTTACCAAGAAGGCGCTGAACCGGCTGATCGGGGGGGCTGAAAGCGACATTGTCGCCGACCCCCCCGACCGTTTCGCAGGCAGCTCCATCGCCGGGCGCGGGCTGTTTGCGCTGGAATACCTGCTGTTCGACGAGGCGATGCGCAGCAATGGCCCCCCCGCCGCCTATCGCTGTGCGCTTGCCGCCGCCATCGCGACCGACCTCGACCGGACCGCCGACGCGATTCTGGCCGATTGGCAGATGGGCTATGCCGACCAGATGCGCAGCCCTGGCGAGGACGGCCCGTTCCGCAGCGACGAGGAAGCCCTGCAGGCCCTGTATCAATCCCTGCTGACCGGGCTGCAATTCAACGCCGATACCCGCCTGGGCCGCCCCCCCTTGGGCACATTCGACCGCCCCCCCCGCCCGCGCCGGGCCGAGGCCTGGCGGTCGGGGGGGCGCTCGCTGGCCAATCTCGCCACCTCTCTGGCGGCGCTGGAGGATCTGGCGGCCCTGCTGTCCGACGGGCACGCAGAGGTTGCCGCGAAACTGGCCGCCGATTTTGCCCGGCTCGACGCCATGACCGACGCGTTGGAGGATCCCACCTTCGCCGGGGGGGTGGCCGAGCCGATGGCCCGCATCCGCATCGAAGCCCTGCAAACCGCCGTGAACGCGATCCGCGAGACCGTGACCTGGCAACTGGGCGCGGCCCTGGGCGTGCAGGAGGGGGGGTTCAACGCCCTGGACGGCGACTGAGGAACGGGGGGGACCGAGACATGACCACACGCCGCCATTTCCTGGCCGGTCTTGCCGCCTCCGCAGGGCTTGCGACCACCCGCAGCTGGGCCGCCGCCGGCGCGCCGGATTTCCTGGCCGCCGCGCGCTTTCCCGATGGCAGCTACCAACTGGCGGGGGGGCTGACCCGCACGGGCGAGATCCTGTTCACCCTGCCCCCCCTGCCGGACCGGGGGGGCCATGCCGCCGCCGCCCATCCGCACCGGGCCGAGGCCGTGGCCTTCGCCCGCCGCCCCCCCGGCGATTTTGCCCTGGTGATCGACTGTATCACGGGCCAGGAACGCGCCCGCCTGACCGCGCCCGCCGGGCGGCATTTCTACGGCCATGGGGGGGTGTTTACCCGTGATGGGGGGGCACGCCTGTTCACCACCGAAAACGACTACGAAGCCGGGGGGGAAGGCATAATCGGTGTCTGGGACGCCCAGACCCTGACCCGTCTGGGTGCGTTTCCCTCGGGCGGCGTGGGCCCCCCCCATGACATGGCGCTGCTGCCCGATGGCCAGACCCTGGTGGTGGCCAATGGCGGGATCGAAACGCACCCAAGCTCGGGCCGGGCCAAGCTGAACATCCCGGTGATGGAGCCGAACCTGAGCTACCTGAGCCTGGATGGCCGCCTGCTGGAGCGCATCGCGCTGACGCCGGAGCTGCACAAGAACTCGATCCGTCACCTGGCCGTGGGCACGGACGGCACTGTTGCTTTTGCCATGCAGTGGCAGGGCGGCGACGAAGTGGTCCCGCTGCTGGGGGGGCTGCATGCGGCGGGCGGGGGGGCACCGACCCTGCTCACCCCCCCGCCCGACGCACAGCTGCGCCGCATGAACGGGTATGCGGGCAGCGTGGCCTTGTCGGGCGACGGGGGGGCACAGGTCGCCATCACCTCGCCGCGCGGTGGGCTGATGCAGGTGCATGACCTCGCGACCGGCACCTTGCTGGCCGCCCCCCCTGAACAGCCGGACATCTGCGGCCTAGGCCCCCCCCTGCCTGACGGGTTCCTCTTCACGACGGGCGAAGGGGGGTGGTGGGTCGCACCGATGGGAACAAGGTCACCAAACTCGCGCACCATGATTGCCAGTTTGACAACCACCTGGTGCAACTGAGCTGACACAGGCAGGGCCCGCGCCTCTTCTCCGGATGCCCAGTTCTTCAAGGATTATGATTTAGGGAGCCATGCGTGCCCGTGCGGCGGGCGATTGCAGGAAGCGTCCCTCAATGAAAAAGACGCCGAGCCTTCGCCCGGCGTCTCCATATCTGACCTGTATCCGAAGGTTACTCGAACACGGCACCCGGATTGTCCAGGCTGTCCGAGCCTTCCACTTCGATCGTGTCCAGACCGACCGCGGCAATCGCGCGTTCGATCGACTTGGTCTGGTCGACCAGCTTGTCGATCGCTTCCTGCACCAGCGCGCCACCGGCGGCGTCCGCGCCCAGCATCTGGTCGTAGGAGGTGCCGGCTTCCGCCGCCGTGCGAATGTCGCCCAGCGCGATCATCGTCTCGTTCAGATCCCCCCCCAGAAGCTCACCCGCCACACCAGCATCGGCCTCGCTCACTAGGTCATGCAGCGAGGGGGGGCCGGACACGACCGAGCCGTCGATGCGCACATAACGGCCGGTGTAGACGTTGCGAATGCCCAACCCGTCGAAATAGTGCGAGTTGTGGGTGTTGTCCGAGAAACAGTCATGCTCCTCTTCCGGGTCCTGCAACAGCAGGCCCAGCTTCATGCGTTCCCCCCCCGCCTGTTCGCCGTAGGACAGCGAGCCCAGACCGGTAAAGGCCATGATGATGCCCTTGTCGGCGTCAGCGCTGACGTCCGCACGGCCTTGGCCACCTTCGGACCAGTTGGCGACCGCGTCTTCCAGATCCGAAATCAGCAGGTCGGTCGCGGCCACAAGGTATTGAACGCGGCGGTCACAGTTGCCGCCGGTGCAGTTGGCCGTGTCGAAATCACTGGCCGGACGCTCGCCCGCGCCGTGCTCGGTACCGTACAGGTCCTGACCCCCCCACAGCAGGAATTCAATGGCGTGGTAACCGGTGGCGACGTTGGCTCGATCCCTTCGACCTCATGCAGGCTTTCCAGCAGGGCCGGGGGGGTAATCTCGGACGCGTCGATCATCGCCGAACCGATCGACAGTTTCGGCGTGGCGATCACATTGGCGGTGGCAAAGGGGGGGTTCTCGTCCGACGAGGCATCGCCTTTGACGTAGTCGATCAGACCTTCGTCCAGCGGCCAGGCGTTGACCTTGCCTTCCCAGTCATCGACCGTGGGGGGGTTGCCAAAGCGGAACGCCTCGGTCTGCTGATACGGCACGCGGGCGGCCAGCCAGGCGTCCTTGGCAGCTTGCAGATTGGCCTCGGTCGGCGCGGCGATCAGCGCCTCCACGGCCCCCCCTTTCAGCGCCTTGGCCAGGGTCAGGCTGTCTTCGTATCCGGCCTGCGCGATGTTGGCATAATTGTCGATGATCGCGGCCTTGTCGGCGGCGTGGACCATAGCGGTCGATCCCAGCAGGAAGGGCAGCGCCAGAAGCGATGTGCGAAGGGTCATGGGTATCCTCGTCGGTTGAATGAATTATCCGCTTAATACACGAGCAAAATAGTCAGGCAAATGGTTTTTGACTATTTTTGTCGGATTAATCTCCTGCGCAGACCTATCGACCCGTCCACGTCGCAGCCACATGCCCGTCGGCCCCCCCAGCAACCGGTTCCCCCCCGCCAAACCGTCATCGCCTGTCGGCAAGGGGGGGACGAAGACAGCCCCCCCGACATGAAGCGGTTCACGCCCCCCCTTTCCCCCCCTTATGCGTCGGCCGATCAGCGCCTCTATGCCGCAGCCACGGGCGTGGCGCTTTGGTCGCGAATGAGATAAGGGCAGCGCACGGAAATCACAGGTGCGCCCATGCAGACCCAGATCCCCCCCCTGACACGTGACCTCGTGTTGATCGGCGGCGGCCATGCCCATGCGCTGGTCCTGCGCATGTGGGGGGGCATGGCCCCCCCCTGCCGGGCACCCGCCTGACCCTGATCAACCCCCCCGGCCCCCCCACCGCGCCCTATTCCGGCATGTTGCCGGGCCATATCGCCGGGCATTACAGCCGCGACGCGCTGGACATTGACCTGGTAAAACTCGCGCGATTTGCGGGCGCGCGGCTGATCCTGGGCGCGGCCTCGGCCATCGACCCAGACACCCGCATGATCACCGTGGGCGACCGCCGGATCGCCTATGACCTTGCTTCGATCGACGTGGGCATTCATGCGCAAATGCCTGATATCGAAGGGTTTGCCGAGTTTGGCACCGGGGGGGCCAAGCCGCTCGATACCTACGCCGCGCGCTGGCGCGAATTCCTGGCCCGCGCGAAGGCGGGTGAGGTCGCGCCCGAGGTTGCCGTGATCGGCGGCGGCGTGGCCGGGGGGGCCGAGCTTTCGCTGGCCATGGCCCATGCGCTGCGCCGCGACGTGGGAGAGGCCGCCCGGATCTGCGTGATCGAAGCCAGTGACCGCATTACCGGCAAGACCGCCGGGGGGGCCACTCGTCATCTGGACGCGGCAATGACGCGGCTGGGCGTCGCGGTCGAGCTGAACGCAAAGGTCACCCGCCTGACCGCCGAAGGCGTGGAGCTTGCCGACAACCGCACGATCCCCCCCGCCCGCTTCACCGTCGGCGCGGCCGGGGGGGCCTTTGCCCACCCGTGGCTGGCGGACAGCCCCCCCCTGCCCCCCCTGACCCGCGACGGGTTCATAAAGGTTGACGCCTATCTGCGCGTGCAGGGCCGCCGAGACCTGTTCGCCGTGGGCGATTGCGCGCATCTCAGCCACGCGCCACGCCCCCCCAAGGCCGGGGGGGTCTACGCGGTGCGCTCCGGCCCGGTGCTGTACCACAACCTGCGCGCGGCCCTTGTCGGAGACCCGCCCAAGACCTACCGCCCGCAAGGGGGGGACTACCTGAAACTGGTGTCCCTGGGCGGACAGGATGCCATTGCGGAAAAATATGGCCTTTCCTTCGCGGCCCCCCCCTGGGTCTGGCGTTGGAAGGATCGGATCGACCGAAAGTTCATGGACAAGTTCCGGACGCTGCCAAAGATGCCTGCCCCCCCCGCGCTGCCGCAGCTGATCACGCAGGGCGTCAGGGACGCGTTGGGCGGCAAGCCGCTCTGTGGCGGATGTGGCTCGAAACTGGGACCCGAGGCGCTGTCAGGCGCGCTCTCCAAACTGCCCGCGCCGACGCGCAGCGATGTGCTGTCGGGGGGGCCGGGCGATGACGCGGGCGTGTTGGCGTTTGGTGACACACGTCAGGTTCTGACCACCGACCACCTGCGCGCCTTTACCCAAGACCCCCCCGCCCTGATGGCGCGCATCGCGGCGGTGCACGCGTTGGGGGGGGATATCTGGGCGATGGGGGGGGCCAAGCCGCAATCGGCCATGGTGCAGGTCACCCTGCCGCGCATGTCCCCCCCCGCCCTGCAAAGCCGCAGCCTGACCGAGATTATGGACGCCGCCGGGGGGGATGTCATCCGCGCCGCCGGGGGGGCCGAGATCGTCGGCGGGCATTCCACAATGGGGGGGGCCGAGCTGACCATCGGCTTCAGCCTGACCGGTCTGACCGACAGGCCAATCACCAAGGGCGGCGGGCGTGCGGGCGATGCGCTGATCCTGACCCGCCCGATCGGCGCAGGCACGATCCTCGCCGCCGAGATGCAGGGCGCGGCCACAGGCCAGGATGTGACCCATCTGCTGACCATGCTGGCCCGCCCGCAAGGCGACGCGGCGGAAGTCCTGGCCGGGGGGGCGCATGCCATGACCGATGTGACCGGGTTCGGGCTGGCTGGCCATCTGTTGGAGATCTGCCGCGCCTCGCATGTGGCCGCCGAGGTCACGCTGGACGCGGTCCCGCTGTACCCCCCCGGTGCCTTGGACCTGGCCGAGGCCGGGCACCGCTCGACGCTATATCCGGCAAATCGTGACGCGGCCCCCCGGTGATCGGGGGGGCGCACGGGGGGGGCGCGGCGCACTTCTGCACGATCCGCAGACCGCGGGCGGGTTGCTGGCCGCCGTCGAGGCGGATCAGGCCGAGGCCCTTGTCGCGGCGCTGCGCCTGCTGGGGGGGCATGATGCGGACGTGATCGGAAAACTTGTAAAAGGTGATCCTGCCATTTCTTTCCTTTAGGAATTTAAATCAGATCACTAACAGAAAAACCTAATCCGTCGCATCAACCAGGTCCCGCGCCACCGCGGTAAGGGTTTCGTCCCGCAGATCCGGCAAGTCCAGCCGATCCCCCCCCGGCGCAACCGCGCGGCGGGACACGCGGGCATAGCGCGGGTCGTAATGAACCCGGATCAACTCACCCGCCAGGGTGGTGAAATCCCCCCCGCTCCCGGCCAGTGCCTGCCAGGCCTCGACCTGGGCATGGCCGTGGTATCTGACGAGCTTTCGCAGCACCGCGTCCAGCTTGTCGGGCGCACCGACAAGATCATCATAGGCCGTTACCAGATGCGCCACACGCGCCGTCAGCGGTGCGTTGACCTCGATGACCCGCGCGGCGATCATCGGCTTCCACAGCGCAGGCGGGATGATTACCCGGCCAATCTTGCTGCTTTCGGCCTCGACAAACACAGGCCGCGCCGGATCCAGCCGCACCATCGCCGTCGCCAGGCGGCTTTCAAAGGCCTTCTGATGCGGCTGCGCCGCACCCATAGGCCCGAACAGCGACCCGCGGTGTTCGGCCATCGCCTCCAGATCCAGCACCTGCCCACCACATGCGGCGATCTGCGCCAACAGACGCGTTTTGGCCGTGCCGGTGCCGCCGTCGATCAGCACCACCTCCCCCCCCGGCCACCGCTGGTCATAAAGCGCCTGAACCACCAACCGGCGATAGCTCTTGTAACCGCCGTCGACCACCTGGCGCGCCAGCCGATCTGCTGCAGGATCGAGGTAAAGCTGCCCGACCGCTGCCCGCCTCGCCAGCAATAGACCAGGGGGGGCCGCCAGTCGCCGGAGCGATCCGCCAGGGGGGGGCCTTGCAGGTGGTCGGCCGCATTGCGCGCCACCAGGGCCGCGCCGATCTTGCGGGCCAGGAAACGGTCTTCCTGCACATAAATGGTCCCGACCCTGGCGCGTTCCGCGTCTGACAGGGCGGGCAGGCTAAGGGCACCAGGGATGTGATCCTCGGCAAATTCGGATGGCGAGCGCACGTCGATAATGTCATCGAAGGGCAGCGTCGTCAGGTCAGACAGGGCAGAGAGCTTGAAGGGCATGGACAGGCCTGTGGGTTTCCCGCTGCCGGCCCCCCCGCTCTCAGGACGACGATCGCCCCCCCGAGCCGGTTCACGCGGC
>JDSH01000115.1_pt1 | contig 26288 bp, 30 predicted proteins | sample 199451 | NCBI WGS metagenome assembly JDSH01 (sample SAMN02584198, study PRJNA231836) | bioreactor metagenome | isolation source: continuous culture bioreactor electron acceptor NO2- transfer2 day 38 after... | place: Germany: Bremen | reverse complement strand
AAACTCTCCCCCCCCACCCCCCCTCGCGCCTATGCGACTGCGATGGTGGCCGCACCGGGATTGGACGAGGCGCTGGCCCTGCTGAACCGGCTGCAGGAGGCGACCGGCGGTATGGTGGAGGCATTCGAATACATGCCCGGCACCTATATCGGCGCCCATATCGCCATGACTGGCACGCGCGCGCCCTTCGACGCACGGCATGAGGTCAATATTCTGGTCGAGATCGGCGCAACTGCCCCCCCACGGGATGCTGCGCCGGGGGGGCCGGACGGTGCCATCCCGGTCGTGGTGTTCCTAGAAGAGGTTCTGGGCGAAATGCTGGAACAAGGCGACGTTTTGGACGCGGTGATCGCGCAGAATGATGCGCAGCGGGCCGAGATGTGGGCCCGGCGCGAGGCAGCGGCAGAGGTCTGCCTGGGTCGCCTACCGCTGGTGAACAACGACATTTCAGTACCGTTGGACAAGGTTGGTGCCTTCTTTGCCCGGATGGACGTGGTCCTTCCCGAGGTCGATCCAGGAGCAGAGGCGCTCAGCGTGGCGCATTTGGGTGACGGGAATATCCACTACACGGTCTACCCGACCGACGCCACGCGCAGCGACGCGGTGATGCAGGCGGTCGAGGATGTTGTGGCCGAACTGGACGGATCGTTTTCCGCCGAACACGGGATCGGACTGTCGAAGAAATCTTCGATGGCGCGCCGTAAGGACCGGTGGCGCTGCGTGTCATGCGCGAGGTCAAGGCCGCTCTGGATCCAAAGGGGGGGATCATGAACCCGGGCAAGGTGCTGCCGGACTGACGGCCCGATCAAAAGGTTGCGCCTTCACGTCACGCGCCTTCGGCACCTTCCTTTGAAGTCACCGGGGGGGGTGCCGCGCTACGCGCGGCGTCGCTGACGCTCCAGGGGGGGTTTTGCCCCCCCTCGCGCTTCGCGCTCACCCCCCCCAAGATAATTTTGATAAGGAAATGAAGAAAGGGCTCACTTCCAGTCGAAGAAGCCGTCACCCGCACGAGCAAGCAGCGTTTCCGCCAGCCCACGCCCCCCCAGAGCGGGACCTTCAGAGGTTGGGCCCGTGACCTCATCGGCCAGGGCTTCGGAACCGTCGGTCCGCAGGATTTCCCCCCCTTTCAGGGTCAGCCTATCCCCCCCATCCAGAGTGGCGAGCCCGGCGATCGGCGTCTCGCAGGAGCCATCCAGCGCGCCCAGGAAGGCGCGCTCAGCCGCCAGGCGCAGACCGGTTTCGTGGTCGTGGATCGCGGCCAGCATCTCCTTGGCGCGCAGATCATCCTCGCGTCGTTCGATGCCGATGGCACCCTGGGCCACCGCGTTCAGCATATCCCCCCCGGTCGGGATCGCGGTTTTCGGCACGTCATCCATGCCCAGACGGTTCAGACCGGCCATAGCGAGGAAAGTCGCCTCGGCCACGCCATCGCCCAGTTTTTTCAGGCGGGTCTGCACGTTGCCTCGAAACTCGACAATGGTCAGGTCCGGGCGGCGGTTCAGCAGCTGCGCCTTTCGACGCAGCGACGAGGTGCCGACCACGGCACCCTCCGGCAGGTCGGAAATCGCCTTGTATTTCAACGAGACAAAGGCATCGCGCGTATCCTCGCGCGGCAGGTAACAGTCCAGCACCAGCCCCCCCTCGGGCTGTTCCACCGGCATGTCCTTCATCGAATGCACGGCAATGTCGATGCGGCCTTCCAGCATCGCCTCCTCGATCTCCTTGGTGAAGAGGCCCTTGTTGCCGATCTCCTTCAACGGGCGATCCGCGTCGATCATCGACCGGTCATCGCCGGTGGTCTTGATCACCACGATTTCGAACGCCTCTTCAGGCAGGTCGAAGGCCGCACCAAGCGCGCGCGGGTCTCATGGGCCTGGGCCAGCGCCAGCGGAGAGCCGCGGGTGCCGATTTTCAGGGGGGGTTCGGCGGGGGGGGTCGGAAGATTGGTCACCATGAGGCCCCCCCGTTTAGACGCGACAAAACGGCCTGTCCATAACCTACATCAAGTGCCCGGCTTGACATCGCGCTACGTGTGGCCCACCACGCATGTGACAACGCGAACGAGGACGACCCCCCCATGACCAAGACCATCCTGCGCGCCCTTGCCGGTGAGACCCTGCCCACGCCTCCGATCTGGATGATGCGCCAGGCGGGCCGCTACCTGCCGGAATACCGTGCCACGCGGGCCCAGGCCGGGGGGGATTTCCTGTCGCTGTGCTACAACTCGGAGCTGGCCGCCGAGGTCACCCTGCAGCCGATCCGCCGCTATGGTTTCGACGCAGCGATCCTGTTTGCCGACATCCTGTTGCTGCCCCCCCAGGCCCTGGGCGCCGACCTTTGGTTCGTCACCGGTGAAGGCCCGCGTCTGTCGACCATTACGGATGCCGATGGCCTGAACCAGCTGAAACCGATCGACGAGATCGACGAAGTGCTAAACCCGATTTACGAGACCGTGCGCATTCTGTCGCGCGAACTGCCGTCGGAAACCACCCTGATTGGTTTCGCTGGTGCCCCCCCCTGGACCGTCGCGACCTACATGATCGCAGGCAAGGGCACCAAGGACCAGGGCCCGGCCCACGCCCTACGCGAAGGCAACCCGGAGGTCTTTGACGCCCTGATCAACATCCTGACCAAGGCCACCATCGAATACCTGTCCAAGCAGATCGAAGCGGGGGGGGCCGAAGTGGTCAAGATCTTCGACAGCTGGGCCGGGTCGCTGAAGGGCGAGGTGTTCACCAAATACGCGCTGGAACCCGCGCGCGAGATCACCCAGGCGCTGAAAGCCCGCCACCCCCCCGGCATCCCCCCCGTCATTGCCTTCCCGCGTGAAGCGGGCGACGGCTATATCGCTTCGCCAAGGCGACCGGCGCGGACTGCGTGGCCCTGGACAACTCGGTGTCCGCCGAATGGGCGGCCCAACACGTGCAGGTTGACGGCTGCGTGCAGGGCAACCTGGCCTCGTCGCACATGGTGACCGGCGGGCAGGACTTGGTTGATGAGACCAAGCGCATCTGCAAAGCCCTGTCGAACGGTCCGCATATCTTCAACCTGGGCCATGGAATTACCCCCCCGGATGCAGACCCCCCCGATAACGTGCAACGCATGATCGACACAGTGCGCGAAGTCTGACCCGGCGTCAGCTTGACCCATATCAAGGCCCACCACTCGCACAGGTTTAGCGTACCCCCCCCTGTTTTTTTTAGTTAACAGGGGGGGGCCACAATGGCGAACACGATCAATTTCAACGCCGTCTATGACGGCAGCATCCAACCTTCGGAACATTCGGAGGTCATTACCGCCGATCACTTCGGGCTGAACCTGAGCTTCGCCTGGAACCAGGTCGGTGATATCGGCTGGCAGAACTTCGACGAGATTGCCGAAGAACTGGGCAGCAAGACCATCCGCTGGCCCGGCGGCGCGGATGGGGGGGAACGTTTGATCTACCTGATCTCGACACCGAAGGAAACGTGACTTGGGATCTGGACAATGTCAAAAAGGGGGGGAACGGCGGCAACACCCAATCCCTGAGCGGTGCCCTGGAGTGGTGCGCTGAACAGGATGCAAAAGCCACCATCACCATTCCAACGTCCGTATTCGGCCCAAACGGTTACTGGAGTTCCGGAGATTGGGCCTATGCACCGGACTTCGATCCGCTGGTCCACACCCATAGCCAGGGCGATCTGAAGTTCTACGACCTCGATTCCGACAAACCCAGCTATGCCAACTTCGAGAAAGCCATCATGCTTTCATCGAACAGGTGATTGTGGAGGCCACGACGCATGGGGGGGTCGAGATCAAGGCCTTCGAGATCGGCAATGAATACAGCAGCTTCTTCACTGCCAATACCTATGCCAATTGGCCGCAGAGATCACCAACATCATCGCGGAATACTTCGACGAAACGGACGTCCCGGATGCGTTGACCGCATATCATGCCGCCATCGAGTCGACAACGAAGCCCGACACCCTGGTCCAAATCCGCACAAGCCTCGGAAACGCTGCAGGCAGCACTCATCTCAGCGTGGAGGATTTGCAAGATCGAGCGGAAAAGACCATCGAGAAATTCACCGAAGCGGGTGCCCTTGAACATGTCGATGGTGTGATCTCGCATTTCTACTACCGCGAGGATGAGGTCTATGATGCGGACGGCGGCGCAAACCGGATCGACGTCGACTACGATGTGATCTCCGAACACTTCGGAAACCTGCGCAGCCTGGTGGACGTTTGGAACGTTGCCACGGGGGGGAAGGAACTGGACTGGCATTTCACCGAATGGAACGTGAACTCCAAGTCTTATTATGACAAGAACGATCCCGATTGGGCCGAGCACACCAACTACGGCATGAAACAGATCGCCCCCCCACTGTTGGAAATGTTCAGCGCCATGGTCGCAAACGGTGTGGACGCCGCCCAGATTTGGAGCGCGCGCAACCACGCGACCTCGGTCGGATTACAGAACCACAATGGTGATACTCAGCTGCAGATCGCTGGGCACCTGATGAAGGCGCTGCAGGAACAGACTGTGGGCAAGGAGTACATCGAGCTGGGCGTGCAAGACCCCCCCAACTATGATGCGCATTTCTTCGCGGATGCGGATGACGGGGGGGTGCTATTCCTGTCCTCGCGCACGGTTAGCGATCCCAGCACACCGCAGGAGATCGACGTCGACCTGTGGTCCCTGGGCGTGAACGTGGACACTGTCCAGGTCACCATCGGCAAGCCCGACACCGGCAAGATGGACGGGAAGTTCACCGTCGCAAATTTAGGTTTTTTCGACAATGTTCCATCCTATTTGGAACCCGACGTGGGCCTGCTCTGGACCACCGTAACCGTGCCCGTCGTCAACGGCGTCGTTCAGATCGATCTGGCTCCTACGAAGTCGCCTATGTAACCCTGCCCATGCCGGTCGCGCACCCGGATCCTGACGCCGTTCCCGTCGGAGGTGAATTGCCGACTATTACTCTCAACCCAAATGGCTCGCGAACCGATGGCACGAATGGGGGGGATGACATCATCCATGGCGATGACGCCAACAATGACCTGCGGGCAAAGAACGGGAATGATATCCTGCGTGACGGTGGCGGCGCGGATACGCTGACTGGCGGAGGCGGGCGCGATATATTTCGGCTTGACGAGGACGGTCGAAATGACCGCATCAACGACTTCCAGGTGGAAGCAATCAGCGGGAAGTATGAACGCATCGACCTTAGTGCTACCGATGTAGACGAGTTTTCGGATCTGACATTCACAAAGTCTTACAAAGGCAGCGGTGAGTTCAACTATTGGCTCATCTCCTATGAGACCAATGGAGTGGTTGAGAAGATCGACATGCGAGGTCTGAACGAAGATGCGCTGAATGGTGGGTTGACCGAAGATCATTTCATCTTCTCAGTGAGCGGGGGGGGAAATACGGGAGGGGGGGGTACCGACCCGGATCCGCAGCCGCGCGAGTATGTCAATACTTACGACAACCTAACGGGTGGGCGTTTTGACGGCTCGGGAGACGCCGACATAATCCAGGGATCTGACGGATACGATGATCTGCGTGGCCAGAACGGGGGGGACGACCTTCTGATCGATGGCGACGGGAATGACGTGTTGGTGGGCGGTAACGGTGCCGACTATTTCCAATTCACAGATGTCGGCGACAACGAGACAATCAAAGACTTCACCACCGAGGACGGCGACAAGATTGATCTGAGCCAATTGGGCGTGACCGCACCGACCGATATCAATAACTGGGTGACCCTTGATGAGGCGTGGACCGCCAACAATCCCGGTAAGGGGGGCGAATGTACCTTAACATCGACACCAATGAAGACGGAGTAAATGACACACGAATCCAGCTTGACTGGCGTGATGACAAGAATGACCTTTATGACGAGGCAACCGGTCTGGTCACCTTCACTATTGACGATTTCATCTTCGCCTAACGCCACTTTTCCAGTCCACTTGAGCGGGCGGTGTTCTTAAGATCTCAGCGCGGGCAGCCCTATGCCCGTGCTTTCAAACCCGCCATCGACACTGACGATTTGGCCCGTGACATAGCTGGCCTTGTCCGAGCACAGGAAGGCAATCACCTGGGCGATTTCATCTTCCGAACCGTACCGGTTCAGCGGGATCGCATCGTGATAGGCGTCGATGATGTCCTGGGTATGTACGGCCATCGCCAATTTGGTGCGCACGGGGGGGCCGGGGGGGCAGACGCAATTGGCGCGGATGCCGAACTCGCCCAATTCTGCCGCCTGCTGCTGGGTCAGGTGCATGACCGCCGCTTTCGACGTGCCATAGGCGACCCGCAGGGTACTGGCGCGGTGGCCTGAGATGGACCCGATATTGACGATCGCGCCCTGCGCGGCCTTCAGGGCGTCCAGACAGGCTTGGGTGGTCAGGAAGACCGCGTCCAGGTTCGTCTCCATCACCCGACGCCAGCGGGCGAAATCCGTTTCGGCAATCGGGCCGAAATCAGCGACGCCCGCATTGTTGACCAGCGCGTCGATGCGGCCGGGGGGGCCCGACAGGATCTCGGCCACCATCGCGTCAACTTCCTCGGGCTGCGACACGTCGCAGAGGATCGGCAGCACACCTTCCAGGCCCTCCGCGGCGGCGGACAGCGCAGGGCCATCCCGATCAATCATCGCGACCCGCCAGCCTTCCTCCAGGAAAAGCTTCGTGGTGGCCAGACCAATCCCACGGGCGGCGCCCGTCACAACTGCAAGCTTCATGGTCATACCCATTTCGCCATCGGCGGCAGGCTCATCAGCACCGCATTGGCATCATGACCGGTGGCCAGGCCGAACTTGGTGCCGCGATCCCAGACCAGGTTGTATTCAGCGTAAAGCCCGCGATGGACCAGCTGCACGTCCTTGTCTTCGTCGGTCCATGGCGTGTTCACACGCCGCTCCGTGATCGGCAGGAAGGCAGGCAGGAAGCGCGGCCGATGTCTTGGGTCAGGGCAAAATCCGCCTCCCAATCACCGGTGTTGCGGTCGTCCATGAAGATGCCGCCAACCCCCCCCGCGCCCGGCCCCCCGGTGGGGGGGGACAAAGAAATACTCGTCGGCCCAGGCCTTGAGCTCAGGGTAGAGCGCCGCCCCCCCATGGGGGGGATCCAGATACTCTTTCTGAACACCATGAAAATGCGCGGTGTCCTCGTCATATTCGATACAGGGGGGGTTCAGGTCCGAACCACCGCCGAACCACCAGGCACCGGGGGGGGTCCAGAACATGCGCGTGTTCATGTGCACGGCGGGGGGGCAGTGCGGGTTCTGCATATGGGCTACAAGGCTGATGCCCGAGGCCCAGAAACGCGGATCCTCCTCGATCCCCCCCGGCACGCCGCGCGCGGCCATCGCCTGCTGCGCGGCCTGACCCAGGGTGCCGTAGACAGTCGAGACATTGACGCCGACCTTTTCGAACACGCGCCCGCCGCGCATGACCGACATCAGCCCCCCCCCCGCGTCGCTGCCATCGTCTGAGGCGCGCGTGGTCTCGGTCACCTCGAACCGTCCGGCGGGCTGATCCGCGAGGGAGCCGGTGGTTTGCTTGTCTTCAAGCGCCTCGAACGCCGCCACGATCTGGTCTCGCAACTCACGAAACCAGGTGCTGGCGCGGCTTTTTTCGTCCTGCATCATCTCGGTCATATCAATCCCCCCCCTGTTTTCCCAGCGGATTAGCAGGAATCCACCCACAGGGAAACGGCTGTTTCCCACTAGGCAGAACGGGACTAGACTGAGGCGGAAAGGGGGGGAAACCTTATGCGTAAACTGTTCCTTCTTATCGCCCTGCCCCCCCTGGTCCTGGTCCTGACCGCCTGCACCGAACGGCAGACCTGCGAAAGCCGCGCGCGCAATCATCTGCGTGACATCAACCTGCAGATTGATGAAACCGAGGACAACCTGTCGCGCGGCTATACGTTGGTGAAACAGGATTTCGGCTTTGTGATCGGCACCGGCTTCTGTTCACATCGCGGCAATGTGCGCGTCTGCACCGGTTCGGATTTCCCGCAATACCGCCGCGTGCGCATTGATCCGGCGGCCGAACAGGCCAAGTTGAATGCGCTTGAGAAACGCAAGGCGGCGTTGGCCCGTGAGCTTGCACAATGCGCGGTCACCTACCCCCCCGAGGCTGAGCCCCCCCGCCAGCGGTCAGTGGGCTGGATCACCCACCACGTCACACAGGGACCGCCCGCCGTCGACCACCATGACATGGCCGGTCATGAACCCCCCGCCCCCCCGTCCGAGGATAGGAACTGCACCGCTTCCGCCACCTCATTCGCCGAGGCAATGCGGCCCAAGGGCGTGCCCTCGATCACATCCACGCGGCGTTCCGGCGTTTCGCGCAGGGCATCCATCAGGCTGGCGCTCATCACACTGCCGAAACTGACCGCATTGACCCGAATCCGATGCGGAGCCAGCGCCACGGCAAGCGAGCGGGTCATCTGGTCCAGCGCGGCTGACGCGATGGAAAACGCCATCAACCCCCCCGGCTGGGTGCGGGTCCCGGCAATGGAACTGAGGTTCACAATTGCGCCCAGCGGCTCGCCCTGGTCTGCGTCGCCCATATTCTCACCCTGTTTCATCATACGCGCGGCCACTGCCTGGCTCAGGCGCAGGCTGGTCATCAGGTTCTGGTCCAGAAGCAGCTGCACGGTCTTGTCATCGACATCCAGCGGGTCGGCCGTCAGGACCTGACGGCTGGCATTCACCAGGATATCGACCCGATCAAACGCGTCGATCGTGGCGGACAGCAGGTTGGCAATGGTCAGTTTCTCGCGCAGATCGCCAGCGAAATAGCGGGTGTTGGAGCTTTCTTCCACATCGGGGGGGTCCGGGTTCTCGCCCCCCCATTCCTCGATCAACTTGCCCTCGTCCATGTCCGCACAGATTACATTTGCACCGCGGTCGGCAAAATGGCGGGCAATGGCCAGCCCGACGCCATTGGCGGCCCCCCCGGTGATGATGGCGGTCTTGCCCTGGATGGATAGCGACATGGAGGCCTCCTGATTCTCTGGCTGAGCCTAGACCAACTCAGCGTGCCTGGCGACGCGGCTTTGCTGCGGCCAGCACTTTGAAGCCGGGCGTGCCGCCCAGCTCGTCGACCTCGGCGAACCGGTTGGCCAGCTCCTGCTCATACGGCAGGTGCCGGTTGGCAACCATGATCAGCCGTCCGGTCGGTTTCAGCATGCGCGCGGCGCTGCGGATGAAGGCACGCCCCCCCAGTTCCGGATCGCCGGAGCGCCCGGTGTGGAAGGGCGGGTTCATCACCACAACGTCACACAGCGCGCGCGGCTCGAACGTCGTGGCGTCGTCCCAGAAGAACCGCGCGCGGTCATCCGTCACGTTGAGGCGCGCGCACTCCAGCGCAACATGGTCCGCCTCAACCAGGTCCAAAGTGGTCACGTCAGGCCGGGCAAGAATGGCGCGCGACAGATACCCCCCCCAGCCCGCGCCCAGGTCAGCCACATGGCCCTTGAGGTCCTGCGGCAGGACTGCCAGCAGTGCCTCGGATCCCTTGTCAATCTTGTCCGCAGAGAACACGCCAGGCCGGGTTACAAACCCACCGGGCAGCGTGGTGTCCGCGGCCATCCAATCGGGCAGCGCCCCCCCACCCCCCCGGAACCAGGCCAGCTTGCCGTGAGACTTGGAAATCACCTGCTCAATCAAGACATCTTTCTTCAATGATTTCAAAAGACTGTCGATGCCATCTGTCTTTTGCCCATCAACCAGGACCAGCCCGCCAGCCGTGATGCGCAGGGCCTCGGCCACCATTGCGCGGGCCTGCATCTTGGCACGCGGCATGACAACCACCGCTGCGGTGAATGCGCCCTGCGCTGAGACCTCAACATCATAACCGGCCCGCACCCAGGCCTGATGATCAGGAAAGAACCGCTGCACCACCTGCACCCGGTCACGCGGCAGGGCCGACAGGTCATAGCCCGCAGGCGCGCCCAGAACGGCGATACGGCCCTCTTCAGGTAACGATACGGCACCTTCCAGCGCCAGGGACAATCGGGATGCTGACACGTAGATTACTCTTTTTCCATCGTGCATTGCAGCGGATGCTGATGGTCACGTGCTGCCTGCATGACCTGGGTCACCTTGGTCTCCGCGATCTCGTGGCTGAACACGCCGACCACCGCAACACCCTTCTTGTGCACCGTCAGCATGACCTCAAACGCCTGGGCATGATCCATACCGAAAAAGCGTTCCAGCACCATGACGACGAACTCCATCGGCGTGAAATCGTCATTCAGCAGCATCACCTTGTACATCGGTGGCCGCTTTGTCTTGGGCTTGGTTGCCACTGCCAGCGCGGCATCACCGTCATCATCTGGGGGGGATCCGGCCATCATGAAAGGCTTGAGGGTCACGCGCGTCTCCGGACTTGTGTTCGACACCATGTGGCAAAACAATATAACCCCCCCTGAGCCGCCCGGTAAAAGGGGGGGCAGCCACGGGCAAACCTGCAAGGCACATACAGAATGGGCACAAAAGTCTCAACAATTGCTTTCGATGCGGATGACACGCTGTGGCAGAACGAGACGTTCTTTCGCCTGACACAGGAGCGATTCGCTGACCTTCTGGCGGATTTCACCGATCCCGATCACCTGGCCGACCGCTTGCTGGCAGCCGAACGGCGTAACATCGGCCACTATGGGTTCGGCGTGAAAGGCTTTACCCTTTCGATGATCGAAACTGCCATCGAGGTGACCGGGGGGGAACAGGTGCCAGCCAGCGTCATTCGCGAATTGATTGCCGCCGGACAGGAAATGCTGGTCCACCCGATCCATCTGATGCCACATGCGGCCGAGACCGTGCGGGTTCTGGCCGAAACCCATGAAATCCTGCTGATCACCAAGGGCGACCTTCTGGATCAGGAACGCAAACTGGCGCAGTCCGGCCTAGGCGATCTTTTTGACGGCGTGCATGTGGTATCTGACAAGACCACACAGACCTATCTGACCGCTTTTTCACCGACCGGCCCCCCCACCGCGGCAGTGATGGTCGGCAACTCTTTGAAATCAGACATCATTCCTGCGCTGGACGCGGGCGCTTGGGGGGGTGTACATGTACCGCATGATCTGACCTGGGACTATGAGCGGGCAGAAGCGCCATTGGCACATTCCCGCTTCCGCGAAATCTCTGATCTGGGCGCGCTTCCAGATCTGATTGACGAAATCGGGCAGATGTAGACATCGTTCTCACCCAAGCCCCCCCCACATATGGTGCGTGGCGTGAAGGTCACGCTTGAACCTGTTGAAAACAATCCGTTTTCACCACCTGCCAACACGTGTTACGCTGCGAACAAATCAGCCGGGCAAAAGACCACGGCACATTCGAGGCAGATAACAGGTGACGACGTGACGCAACGTCTAGGGCAGTGTGCCCGTTTCGGGCTTTTCCTGATGGTATTGGGCGTGAGCATTGTGCTTACGCAAACCGCAGCTTTTGCCGCACCGTATGCGGCCATGGTGATCGACGCGCGATCCGGCAAGGTGCTGCACTCGCGCAATGCCGACACGCAGTTGCATCCAGCCTCCCTGACCAAGATGATGACGCTCTATATCGCGTTCGAGGCGGTGGAGAATGGCGAGATTAGCCTCGACACGCTGGTCACCGTTTCCGCCAAGGCCGCCGCCGAGCCGCCCTCGAAACTGGGCCTGCGCCGGGGGGGGCAGCGGATCAAACTGCGCTACCTGCTGCGTGCTGCCGCGATCAAATCCGCAAACGACGCGGCCACCGCGATCGGCGAGGCCATCGCCGGCTCCGAGGCCGCATTTGCGCGTCGCATGAACCGCACCGCGCGGGCGATGGGCATGACACGCACCCATTTCAAGAACGCGCACGGGCTGACCGAAAGTGGGCATTTGTCGACTGCACGCGACATGACCACGCTGGGGGGGCGGCAGCTGTTTTACGACTATCCGCAATATTACAACCTGTTCTCGCGTCTGACCGCCAATGCGGGCGTCAAGCGCGTGGCGCATACGAACACACGGTTCCTGAACAGCTATCGGGGGGGCGCAGATGGCATTAAAACGGGCTATACCCGCGCGGCCGGTTACAACCTTGTTGCCTCCGCCGAGCGTGGCAGCGAGCGCATTATCACAACAGTCTTCGGGGGCGGTCTGTTGCCTCCCGCAACGCCAAAGTGGCAGAGTTGATGGACCTGGGTTTCCGCCGGGCACCGACCCGCGTTGCGCTGCGCCGCCCGGCGCGGCCATCCTATCAGGGCGGAAGCAGCCCGGCCCCCCTGGCGAGACGCCACCCGGCAAGACCATTCGTGTCGTGGTGGCCCCCCCTGCAACCAGTCCGCGCCCAATCCCGCGCCCAATCCGGGACGAAGTGCCCGCCACCCTGATGGCCGAGCTGGAAACCAGCGTGGCCGAGGCCCTGGAAGAGGCCAGCCAGACCGCCGAACCGGAAACTGTAGCCCTCACGACAGAGGTTGCAACAGCCGCGCCCGTCGCAGAGCTTACCGATGACACGCGCGTCGCCGAAGCCGAAATCATTACTGCCACGGCGTCTGCGCCGCTAACCGCGCCCGCACCACAACCGCGCCCGGCGACAATTACCCTGACCGCACTGGACAGCCCGACTCCGGACGAAACCGCCCCCCCCGAGGTCGTGACCCGCATGTCCACCTCTGGCGGGCGGCATTGGGGGGGTGTGAACGTGGGCGTCATGACCACACGACATCAGGCGGAACGGTTGCTGTTGAAAACAGCGCTGAACGAGCTTGGCACGCTTGACGAGGCTCTGCGCAAGGTGGTGAAACGCCCCCCCGATGGCTGGCACGCGAACTTTGTTGGTCTCAGCGAAGAAGCCGCCGAACTGGCCTGTCGCCGCCTTGAGGCGCGCACCGCGTCGTGCAAGGTGATCGGACCCAGCTGAGGACTGAACGGGGGGGGCGTGCGTTCAGTCCGCCGCCCCCCCGGATCGCACTTCCATATCGAACGCAGCCGCCATGAGCGCACGGGTGTAATCCGTCTGCGGCGTATCGAAAACCTGATCGACCGGCCCGCTTTCCACCACATCGCCAGCCCGCATAACCATGACCTGGTGCGACAGCGCACGTACCACACGCAGGTCATGGCTGATGAAGAGATAGGCGAGGCCATGGTCGGCCTGGAGCTTGCGCAACAGCTCGACGATCTGAACCTGAACCGTCATATCTAGCGCCGAAGTCGGTTCATCCAGCACCACCAGTTTCGGACGCAGGATCATCGCGCGGGCAATCGCGATCCTTTGACGCTGACCGCCCGAAAACTCATGCGGGTAACGGTGCATGGTGTCCGGGTCCAGACCGACCTCCTGCATGATCTCGGCAACCATTTCGGTCCGGTTGCGCCCCCCCGGATCGACACCATGCACGGTCAGCCCTTCGGCGATGATCTCTTCGACCGTCATGCGCGGCGACAAGGACCCGAAAGGATCCTGAAATACGATCTGCATATCACGGCGCAAGGGGGGGGCCAGTTCGCGGGACTTGCGCCCCCCTGGATATCTTCGCCCAGAAAAACCACCGGGCCCTCGGAGGAAATCAACCGCATGACCGCCAGTGCCAGCGTCGTCTTGCCAGAGCCGCTTTCGCCGACGATGCCGACCGTTTCCCCCCCTGCCCGCACGCGGAACGTCGCGGCATTCACGGCCTTGATGTGCCCCCCCACGGTCCGGCGCAGCAGCCCGCGCTGGATCGGGAACCAGATACGCAGATCGTCGGTCTTGGCGATCTCGGGGGGGGCGTCGGTGGGCACGGGCAACGGTTGACCGGTTGCCTCGGCCTCCAGCAGGGTCCGGGTATACTCATGTGCAGGGTGGTCGAAAATCTCCGCCGTGGGCCCGGCTTCGACCACCTCGCCATCCTTCATCACGCAGACCTTGTCGGCAATCTTGCGCACGATGCCAAGGTCATGGGTAATGAACAGCAAGCTCATCCCCCCCTCGCGATCCTTGAGGTCTTTCAATAGGTCAAGGATCTGTGCCTGGATCGTCACATCCAGCGCCGTAGTGGGCTCATCCGCGATCAACAACTCCGGCCCGTTTGCCAGCGCCATGGCGATCATAACCCGCTGACGCTGCCCGCCCGACAGCTGGTGCGGGTAGGCCTTCAACCGACTTTCCGGATCGCGAATACCGACCTTGTTCAGGAGCTCAACGATGCGGGCTTGCACCTTGTCGCCACGCAGCCCCCCCTGGTGCAGCTCGATGCTCTCGCCCAGTTGCTTTTCGATCGTATGCAGAGGGTTCAGCGAGGTCATCGGCTCCTGGAAGATGAAGCTGATGTCATTGCCGCGTGCCTGGCGCAGGGTGGCCTCGGACGCGCCAACCATCTCCTGCCCGCCATAGGACACGGAGCCTTCGATGGTGGCTGAATCCGGCAAGAGCGACACAGTGGACAGCGCCGTCACCGACTTGCCCGAGCCGCTTTCACCGACCAGCGCGACGGTCTCGCCCTTGCCGATCGAAAAGGACACACCACGCACGGCATGGTTTTCCTGGCCATCCTGGCGGAAAGTGACCTGCAGGTCTTTTACCTCAAGCACGCTCATTGAAAGGTCTTTCGCGGGTCGAAGGCGTCACGCACGCCTTCGAAGATGAAGACAAGCAGCGACAGCAGGATCGAGAAGGTGAAGAAGGCGGTGAAGCCAGCACGGTGCCTGCAGGTTCTGCTTGGCCTGGCGGGTCAGTTCACCCAGCGACGGGGGGGCCGAGGATGGCAGCCCAAAGCCCAGGAAGTCCAGCGCGGCCAGCGTCGAGATCGTACCGGTGATGATGAAAGGCAACAGGGTCAGCGTGGCAACCATAGCGTTGGGCAGCACATGGCGCACCATGATCACCCGGTTCGACACACCCAGGCGCGGGCGGCGCGCACATATTCGAAGTTGCGCGCGCGCAGGAACTCAGCCCGCACCACGCCGACCAGGCAGGCCAGCCGAAGAGTACGGTGACGAAAACAAGCAGCCAGAAACTGCGACCAAAAATGGCGAAAAGGATGATGATCACGTAAAGTGACGGGATCGCCGTAAATATCTCCAGCGCGCGTTGAAAAATGAGGTCGGTGCGCCCGCCGAAGTAGCCCTGCACCGCGCCAGCCGCGATGCCGATGATGGTGGTCAGGATCGTCACGATAATGGTGAAGAAGACCGACAGCCGGAAGCCGTAGATCACCCGCGCCAACACGTCGCGCGCGGTGTCATCGGTGCCCATCCAGTGTTCGCTGTCAGGGGGGGCTGACGGCGCGGGCACGTCCAGGTCCGCCGGGGGGGTCTTGTAGCCGTAACGGATCGGCGGCCAGATCACCCAGCCCTTTTGGATGTCTTCACCTTCGACCACACCGTCATCAGCATCTTCGATCAGCAGTTCGGGGGGGTCGTCCCAACAGGCGTCTACCCCCCCGCCGGTGATAATCAGGCACTCGATCTCCGGGTCGCGATAGACCGCCTCGATCCTCAGGTCCCCCCCGCCGAACTGCGTTTCCGGGTAGAACTTGAAGATCGGCGCGTAAAGGTCCCCCCCGCGGTAGCTGACCAGGATCGGCTTTTCGTTCGCCAGAAACTCGGCAAAAAGCGACAGGGTGAACAACGCCACGAAAATGATCAGCGACCAGAAGGCGCGGCCATTGCGGCGGAAATTGCGCCAGCGGCGCTGGTTGAGCGGAGAAAGCCTCATGTTTCCCTCGCCTCGAAGTCGATGCGCGGGTCGATGAAGACATACATCAGGTCCGACAGGATTCCGACCAGCAGACTGATCAACCCGAAGAAATAGAGCGTGCCGAAGATCACCGGGTAATCGCGCTGCAGGGCCGCCTCATAGCCGAGCCGCCCGAGCCCATCGAGCGAGAACAGCGTTTCGATAATCACCGAACTTCCGAAAAATACGCCCAGAAACACCGCCGGAAACCCCCCCGCGATAACGATCAACATGGCGTTTCGAAAGACGTGGCCGTAGAGCACCCGCCCCCCCTCGGTCAGCCCCCCCTTGGCGCGGGCGGTGACCACATAATGTTTCTTGATCTCGTCCAGGAAGGAATTTTTGGTCAACAGCGTCAGCGTGGCAAAACCCGAGATGGTCGAGGCCAGCACCGGCAACGCAATATGCCAAAAGTAGTCGCCAACCTTGCCCAGAAGGCTGAGGTCGTCGAAATTGTCCGAGGTGAGGCCCCCCCGCAGCGGGAACCATTGAAAATACGACCCGCCCGCAAAAAGCACCAGCAGAAGGATCGCAAACAGAAAACCGGGGGGGATCGCATAGGCCACAATGATCGCACCCGAGGTCCAGGTGTCAAAGCGCGAGCCATCTTTCACCGCCTTGCGGATGCCCAGGGGGGGGATCGAAACCAGATAGGCAATCAGCGTGGACCACAGGCCAAGGGTGATCGAAACTGGCATTTTCTCCATCACCAGCTCCAGTACACCCACCGAACGGAAATAGCTTTCGCCAAAATCAAACCGCAGATAGCGCCCCCCCATCATGGCAAAGAACCGTTCAACGGCGGGGGGGATGTCTTCGAAAGCGCAGGCTTCGTGCTCTACATCCGGCTCCCCCCCCGCGAACCCCCCCTCGTCACAGACAATCCGGGCGAAGCCCATTTCGACCTTCAACTCATCCAGAAACTCCTTTGGCAGGCCGCGCCCTCCCAGGTAGCCTTCTTCGCTGCTGGCGCCGGAACTGCTGGCACCCGCGTCCCCCCCCGAACCGCCCGAGATCGACTCGAACACATCGCCCGATCCCTCGAACTCAGCGATGATCTGTTCGATCGGACCGCCCGGTACGAACTGGGTCAGTGCGAAGTTCACCACCATGATCCCGACCAACGTCGGGATGATCAGCAGCAATCGCCTGAGGATATAGGCACCCATCGTGGAGTCCTTGCCTGTGTCGTTGCCCGTCTCAGCGCAATGCGCCAGCGGCTTTCAATGCGTCGTGTTTGTCGGCATCGTACCACCAGTAATCCAACATGCCGGGATCCAGGGGGGGGCCAGCGTCTCCGGCCGACCGAAAATGTCGTAATAGGCCACCGTATGCACCGGTTTGTACCACTGAGGCACGGTGAAGCCGATGTGGCGCAGCACGCGGTCCAAGGCGTGAACCGTGGTATAAAGCTCATCCAAAGTCTTGGCTTCCACAACTTTGGGCAGCAGTTGATCCACCGCCGGATCCCGCAACCGCATCAGGTTGCGCGAACTATCATCCGCGGTCTTGGAGTGGAACCATTGCTCCAGCCCGATACCCGGCTCGAACCCCCCCATCGCGATGCCATGGCCCACCAGGTCGAAATCGCCGGAGCGCCGCCGTTCGACATACTGCGCGTTGTCAACACGGTCGAGCTTGGCCGCGATCCCAAGCCGCGCAAGGTTTTCGACATAAGGGTTGATGATCCGATCAAAAAGCGGGCTGAAGCTGAGGATATCCAGGGTCAGCACCTCCCCCCCCGCCGCGTTGCGCCGTTTGCCGTCGTCACCGATTTCCCAGCCGGCCTCATCAAGCAGGGCTGAGGCCGCTCGGAAGGTACGGCGACCGGGTCGGTTGCGCTTGCCATCCAGAACCGGGGGGGGCACGCGCGCCTCGTTGGTCAGGATCGACGCGGGCAGCAACCCATCGTCCACCAGCGGCTGAAGCAGGGCAACCTCGCCCTCGGACGGCACGCCCGTTGCGGCCAAATCCGTGCCGGGCCAGAAACTGTCAACACGAGAATAGATCCCGTAAAACAGCGTCTCGTTTGACCATTCAAAGTTGAACATCATACCCACGGCGTCGCGCACCCGCGGATCCTGCCACTTTTCGCGATCCAGGTTGAACACAAAGGATTGCGCGGTCCCGACCGATCCGTCCGGCAGTTCGGCCTTGATTACATGTCCGTTTTGCACCCCCCCCGGAAAGTCATAGCTCGTCGCCCAGTGCAGTGACGAGTTCTCGACCCGGAAGGTATACAGCCCCCCCGCAGTAAACCCTTCAAAGGCCGTGCCTCCATCGGCAAAGTATTCGACCCGAATACGGTCGAAATTGTTGCGCCCGATCTGCAGCGGATGATCCGCGCCCCCCCAGTAGTCCGGGTTGCGTTTGTAAATCACACGGCGGTTGGTGTCGAATTCGTCCAGGACATAGACACCGGTCGACATGAACAGCTGATCCGCGCTTTCATCCAGCCGGGTGCCTGTTTCCTCGAACCAGGCCTTGGAGAAGACCGGCGTGCCACCGGGCAGACCCAGCCGCTCGCGTTTCGGCACATGGTCGTGGAAGCTGAAGCGGATGCGGTGCGGGCCCAGTACTTCGACCTCATCCACCATGCCGGTCACGATGGCGCGGTATTCGGCGATGCCTGGGTCAAAAACAAGTTGAAGCTATGCGCCACATCTTCGGCGGTCATCGGCGTGCCATCGGCGAAGGTCACGTCCTTACGCAGATTGAAGATGACCCAGCTCAGGTCTTCCGGATATTCAAGCGTTTCGCACAGCAGACAGTAGGTGCCATAGGGGGGGTCATCCGCCGTCGACGTCAGCATAGATTCACTGGCAATCGTTGATAGCGCCGCCGCCACCCCCCCCTTGCGTGCATACAGGTTGAAACTGTCGAACGTGCCCTGACGCGCAATCGAGATCTCGCCCCCCCCTTGGGCGCATCGGGGGGGTTCACATAGTCCAGATGCGTCATGTCGGCCGGATATTTCAATTCCCCCCCGAAGTTTGAATAGCCGTGGGAGATGGTAACACCGTCCGCCCGTGCCGCAAGCGCGGTTGAGAGGATCAGAGCGGCCCCCCCGGTGGCCAGACCCAACAGGGCCGGGCGGAAGTCGGTAAGCCTAGAAATGGCCGTGGCGCGGTGCGTCTGGCGCATGTGCTCTCCTCCGTATGTCGCGGCTTTGCGCGTGAATTTGTTCAGATTCAAGCTAAAGCCGCAGCCCCCCCTGTACATTCAAGGTGCGAATTGGTGAATAAAGTGTGAATACACCGTGCGCAGCGTTGCGCGCAGGCGGTTGGGTGCTCATCGAAAAACTCAATAATTCCAAATATGAAGGGCCCGTCGCGCGTTTGCGACGGGCCCTTCTTATCTCAGTCTTCAAGCCAAGCCTGAAGCGTATCAGCCACCGATCGTCTGCAGGAAGGCGATCAGGTTGGCGCGGTCGGCGGGCTTCGAGATCCCCCCCTTGAACGACATCTTGGTGCCGGGGGGGGCATAGCCTTTCGGGTTCTCAATGAACGCGTTCAGCTCGTCGACACCCCCCCATGCGCCGCCCAAACCGGCGACCACATCCGAGTAACCAAAGCCGTCAACCGAAGCCACAGCGCGGTCGAAGATGCCATAGAGGTGCGGACCGGTGCCATTTGCGCCGTCTTCCAGCTTGTGGCAGGCCTTGCATTTCGAGAAGACTTTCTCGCCCTTGGCCGGATCAGCCGCGGCCAGCAGCTCTTCGAAGCTCGGGCCTTCCTCGACCTCTTCTTCTTCGACGGGGGGGGCTTCGTCGCCGGTTGCGATGTGATAGCCCATGGCGTGCTCTTCATCGCCATGCCCGGCAGGACCGGTATGATAAAGGCCTTCGGCAGCCCAGTTGCCCAGCAGGAAGAACAACAAAGCGCCCAGGATGCCGCCGCCCAGCTTCGTGATAGTCATTGTGTCGAACATGTCGCGATCCGTCTCGTCCAGATTTCCAAAGCCTTCTAGCCGCTTCCGTTCCTCAATATCAAGCGGTATGACAGCCCCCCCCAGCCGCGCCTTTCGGCGCAAACATACAAAATAAGGGGGGGCGGATATGACCGGACGAATTGCCTTCCAGGGGGGGGAACCTGGCGCCTACTCCCACCAAGCCTGTCGCGATGCACGGCCTGACATGGAACCCCCCCTGCCCTGCAACACATTCGAAGACGCAATCAGCGCAGTTCAGAAGGGTGAGGCGGACATGGCCATGCTGCCGGTCGAAAACTCGACCTATGGCCGTGTCGCGGACATTCACCGTCTGATGCCGGAAAGTGGACTGCATATCGTCGAAGAGGCCTTTGTGCGCGTGCATATCAGCCTCATGGCCAATCCCGGTGTGCAAATCGAAGATATCGAAAAAGTCCGCGCGCACCTGGTGCTGCTGCCGCAAAGCGCGGGATTTCTGAAACAATATGGCATCAAGGGCGAAGCCGCAGCCGACAGTGCGGGCGCGGCCGAGGAACTTGCGCGATCCGGCAACAAGACCGAAGGCGTGCTGGCCTCGGACCTGGCAGCCGAACTGAACGGGTTGCACATCCTGGCCCGCCACATCGAAGACCATGCCCACAACACCACACGGTTTCTTTTGATGGCCCGTGAACCCGATATGCGTCGGCGCGGGGGGGGTGACCACGGCATGATGACCAGCTTCGTCTTCCGCGTGCGCAACATTCCGGCCGCGCTTTACAAGGCCATGGGCGGGTTTGCCACCAACGGAGTGAACATGACCAAGCTGGAAAGCTACATGGTCGACGGTTCGTTCTCGGCCACGCAGTTCTATGCGGATATCGAAGGCCATCCGGATGACCGCAATGTACAACTGGCCCTGGAAGAGCTCAGCTACTTCACCTCGCAGATGGATATCCTGGGCACCTACCCGGCTGATCCGAAACGGCACTGACGCACACCTGATGCCCCCCCCGACAGGGGGGGCTCCGGGCCTTCAGACCCCCCCGTGACGATCCTCGATCACCGAGGCGTAATCCGCCACGCGCTTCTGGAACCGTTTGGTCAGGCTGCCCTTGGCCAGTTTCATCGACTGGATCATCAACCGTGCCGGGATCGACTTTGGTCGCATGTCCACCGACATCGCCATCCGGGTCCGGCTGCGCGACAGGGCGACAAGATCAATCGCGATCTCCGCTTCGACGCCCGAGATCTTGGAAAAGACCTTCATTCCGTTCGGACGGTCGAACTCCACCAGTTGCAGATCGGCCACCCGCTCCCGATTGCGAAAGGGAAACTGCGCGCGCCAAGCCATGCCGACACCGACCACGCCATCGTCATCCGTCCGCATGACCTCAGCCCCCCCGCGCCGCAAGGCAGCCCGTTCAAAGCCGTCGAAATCAGACAACTCGGCAAACACCGCCTCGATCGGGGGGGCGGCAATATCTTCGCGGGTGGACAGTTTCATGACAGCCTCTTTTCATTCCTGCTCGTGTCAGCCGGTGCGCGCGGATTCTGGGGGGGCTAATCGAGCTTGTCCGCAAGCCAGTTCTGCAGAAGAAAATGCGCAATCGCTCCTTTTCGCGCCGGGCGCAGCACCGGGTGATGCCCGGCAAAGGCCTCCAGCACCTCCTCGCGTGAGGCCCAGAGCGCATCGTCCAGCTCAACCGGATCCAGCGTAATCCGGTGATCCAGAGCTTCCGCGCGGCAACCGACCATAAGCGATGACGGGTAGGGCCAGGGCTGTGAAGCCAGGTAGTCCACCCGTCCAATCGGCACACCCGCCTCCTCGAACACTTCGCGCCGAACTGCTGCCTCGACGGTCTCGCCCGGCTCCAGAAACCCCCCCGCTAGAAGGGAATACATGCCATCCGGCCACCCCCCCGGTGAACGCCCCCCCAGAAGGACAGAGTTGCCGCGCGTGACCAGCATGATCACCACGGGATCGGTGCGCGGAAAATGTTGTGCGCCGCAGTCGGGGGGGCAGGACCGCTGCCAGCCCGATTGCACCATCTCGCTGGGGGGGTGACCGCACGCCGCGCAGAAACGGTGACTGCGCTGCCAGCTCAGTATGGATCGTGCCGTGGCGGCCAGTTCGGCGTCCAGTGCAGGCAGCCCCCCCGCCATGACGCCACGCAATTCGGCAAAGCGCGCGTCGGCGGGCAGCGCGGGATGTATCTGCTCGCTGCCATCGAAGAAGACAGTCGGATCCGGCACATCACCGTCCGGTTGCCAGGCGGAAATGTCCTGCGCAAACAGGGCACTGCCACCTGCGAGTCCCAGGAAAACCGGCGACCCTTGCGCCGTGTCCAGCACCGGATGCCCTGACGCCACCTGCACAAGGCCATGCCCGCCTGCCTCTGCGGGCAGAAAAGCGGGACGCCCTTTCCAGATCGGCACATAGAGCGCCTCATAGGCCGCAAGATCTTCTGGTCGCCCCCCCCGCAAATGGGCGGCGCGGTCCAACCCGCCGCTGGCGAAGGTCACGGATTCGGCATCGCGCATCGGCAGGGTTTCCTTCTGATATTGGACACAACTTGCGCGCAGCCTAGCGATCAGGGAACAAAGGTAAACCACGACTGTTCATCAACAACGGTGTGAGCCCCCCCATACACCCCCCCCAAAAAATCAACCATAAGGAGAAAGTTTGCAAAAATGCTCGCCCACTATGGCGTAACGAATGTCCGCAGGCTAGACTCTGCGCAAGGACGGGAAGGACAGGACCTCGGGCCTTGAGCCGGGGGGGCCGAAGACGCGGGAACAACCGATTGGACAAGGCATATCGCGCCCAAGGCGCCACTGGGAATGTACAAGCACGGTTGCGCATCCTCGCAACGACCGACTTGCATATGCATATCCTGCCTTACGACTACTTTACCGACAAGGTCTCCCACACACGCGGGCTTGCCCGCACTGCGAGCCTGATTCACGCCGCAAGGGCAGAGGTTGGAGCCGAAAACTGCCTGCTGGTGGACAATGGTGATTTCCTGACCGGCACGCCAATGGACGACGAAATCGCCCGGCGCATGGAAGCCCCCCCCGAAACCGCCCAGACCTCACCGCACCCGATGATCTCGGTCATGAACGGGCTGGGCTATGATGCGGCCACGCTGGGAAATCACGATTTCGACCACGGGGGGGTTGCCCGTCTAGAGCAAATCCTGGAGCAGGCGTCCTTCCCCCCCTTCGTGCTGGCCAACGTGAACCGCCCAGGGGGGGACAGCACCTCGTTCCTGCCGCCCCCCCACAAGATCCTGACACGTCAGGTTCCGGATCAAGACGGGACATTCCACCCGCTGCGGATCGGAATCACCGGCCTTTTGCCGCCGCAGTCAATTCGCCCGCGCCGCACCCTGAAAACCCTGCCGCGGACAGAAGACATGGTGTCAGCGGCCCAACGTGTCGTGCCAGCACTGCGCGCCCAGGGGGGGGCCGATATCGTGCTTCTGCTGGCCCATACCGGTATCGGTGAGGCCGACCACCACCCCCCCGGCCTGGAAAACGCGCTTGTCCCTCTGTCACGTGTGGCAGGGGGGTGGACGCCATCATCGGCGGGCATGCGCATCAGGTCTTCCCGGGCGGGTTCTCGGCACCGCAGACGCCGGGTCTGTCGCCGGAGAGCGGCCATATCAATGACGTGCCTGTGGCCGTACCGGGGGGTTCTGGGGGGGCTCACATCTGGGGGGGGTGATCGACCTGGACTTGATCCAGGAGGCCGGGCGCTGGTCCGTCAGCTCCGACAAGGTCGAACTGCGCGCTGTCTTTGCCCGTGATGCGGCGGGACAGGCCCATGCGGCCGCGCCTGAAGATGCCGAAATCACCCGCAGGTTGGCCGCGGAACACAACCGCACATTGGCTTATGTGCGTACCCCCCCGGTAGCAGAGCGCCCGGCGGTTGCACAGCTATTTTTCGTTAGTTGCCCCCCCCAATGCGGCGGTGCAACTGGTGCAGCGGGCACAAAGGGATTTTGCCGCCCGCGTGCTGCGGGGGGGCACTGCGCATGAGAACCTTGCGATCCTTTCCTCGGCATCAGCGCTGAAATGCGGAGGCATCGGTGGCCCCCCCGACCATTACACGGATGTGCCTGCCGGCGAGGTGACCCTGCGCGCCATCTCTGACCTCTACCTTTACCCTAACGACCTGGTGGCCCTGAAGGTAACTGGCGCAATGTTACGGGATTGGTTGGAACGCGCAGCGTCGGTGTTCAACAGGCTTGATCCGTCCAGACCGGACCAACCGGTGATCGACCCGTCCACCCCCCCCTGTTATCTCTACGAGACTGTTTTGGGGGGGCTGGATTACCAGATCGACCTGAGCGAACCCGCGCTTTTCACCCCCCCACGCGGGGGGGTGCGGATCAACGCTCCGACGGGCCAGGGGGGGCGGGTGCGGAATATACGACACAAAGACCGCTCCCTGAGTGACGATACCGAGTTCCTGCTTGTCACCAACGGGTTTCGCGCAAGCGGTGGGGGGGGCGGTATCCGATCCCGGCAGAGGCCGAGCAGGTTCTGGGCGCGGGTGACTGCATCCGCGATATCCTGCGTGACCATGTCCGCGAGATCCCTGTGGCCGACGAGGCTGCGGAACCACACTGGACGCTGTCGGCCCCCCCCACGGGGGGGGCCACAGCGACGCTCGACTGTAGCCCACGCGCACTTTGCCTGACGGATGACGTCGACGCGACAGGCACCTCCTTCCGTCTGTCCCCCCCCTCACCCGCCTGCCCAACGGGTTTCAGCAGTTCCGTCTGGCATTCTGATCCGCGCACTGTCTTGCATCCCAGACCAACCCGGCCTATATCGGGCGCGAGGGGGGGTTGGCGCGGGCAAGCGCCTCGCCAACCTGGTCAGGACCGGAAGGTAGCAGCCACAACGAGCCCCCCCGCTTGGGTCGATGTCCAACCTCTCACCCAAGTGCATGTGTGCAGCACATGCACGTCGGGCGGCAGTTGAATTCGCAGAATTCAACGAGAGCCTTCTGGCTCACCGCGCAAACCCAGAAACAGGGGGGGCCAGCCGCCCCCCCAAGCCACGCCAAACACGGAGGGCCATTGATGACTGTTGCAACCGCCCTTCGGGCAGGCCGTTTCTGACGGGTTAAACCCATTTCCTGCCTGAACCCATCCCACCCCCCCCGCCGCGCCTGCGCGGGCGGTGCCGATTTTCCTGCAAAACAGGCAGACCAATGACCCTGACTCTTTCGGACCTAGGATGGTCCTCCCATTTCGCCGCGCAACTCGCGGACTATGATCCCACCGAGCTTGCCCCCCCGCTGCGCATCAGCGAGGTGCATTATGACCGGCTTATTGCGCTTGGCCCCCCCGATGGCCCGCATACGCTGCTGACCCCCCCCGGTGCCTCTACCGGAGACTTCGCCGTGGGCGACTGGGTGCTGGCCAATGCGCAAGACCACGTGCACGCACTTCTGGACCGCCAAACCCTGTTGCACCGCCGCGCCGCCGGGCGCGAAGCCAAGGTTCAGCTGATCGCAGCCAATGTGGACACGCTGTTCATCGTGTCCAGCTGCAACGCGGACTTCAACATTGCGCGGCTGGAACGCTATCTGGCCCTGGCCCATGATGCGGGGGGGGCCTGGCCGGTCCTGGTGCTGACCAAACCCGACTTGTGCGACGATCCTGACGATTACGCACGCCAAGCGCAGAGCTTGGATCCAATGCTGTCCATCCTGCTGGTCAACGCAAAGGACACTGCGGACGTTGCGCGGATGGCGGATTGGGTGAAACCTGGCCAGACCGCAGCCCTGCTGGGCAGCTCCGGTGTCGGCAAAACGACCCTGACCAACGGGCTGACCGGCGACGATGCTGCCACCGGCGCGATCCGCGAGGATGACGCCAAGGGCCGCCACGTGACCACCTCGCGCACGCTCAAGCCAATGGCGAACGGCGGTTGGATCATCGACACGCCAGGCATGCGCGCCCTGCGGCTTGAGGAAAGCAGCGAGGGGGGGATCGAGGTGCTTTATGCCGACATTCTTGAGCTGGCCACGACCTGCAAGTTCACCGATTGCGCGCATGAGACCGAACCCGGCTGCGCGGTCAAGGCTGCGATTGAAGACGGATCGCTTGATCCGGAGCGGCTGGAACGCTGGCGCAAACTGCTGGCCGAGGACAACCGCAACACCGAAACGATTGCCGAGAACCGCGCCAAGGGCAAAGCCTTCGCCAAGATGGTCAGGGGGGGCGTCGTGAAAAAGTCCCACAAGCACAAAGGGCGCTGAAGAGCGGTGCCCGTCGGCAGGGCTGGCGGGCATCCTTGCTCCAATGCGGTCATTTCTGAACTCGGGCAGGCACTGATGCCTCGCTTCCCCCCCGTGCGAGCGAAGACAAGCCACATCTGAAAACTCTTGGAATAGTTTTGCCAAAAAAATCAGGATGTTGGGCGTGATCTCATCTGGCTCGACGCCTGCGTAGCCCAGCGCCGTTGCCCCCCCTCGGTCTCTACCGCACAGGGGGGCGAATGGACCGCAGGCGGGTCAGAGCGGCCTGCGGGTCTTCGCCAAGATCCACCATCAGGCGCAGAAGCACCATGCCCGACCGCCCACAGCCAGCGCGACAATGGGCCAGCACCTTACCGCCCACGGACAGAACGTCCCGCGCTTGGGCGGAGACGGCAGGCCAGACGGC
>JDSH01000114.1_pt1 | contig 26413 bp, 34 predicted proteins | sample 199451 | NCBI WGS metagenome assembly JDSH01 (sample SAMN02584198, study PRJNA231836) | bioreactor metagenome | isolation source: continuous culture bioreactor electron acceptor NO2- transfer2 day 38 after... | place: Germany: Bremen | reverse complement strand
ATAGTGGTTACCACTCGCCACACGCAGTATAGCCGTTGCAGTTGCTAAAGACCAACCTGCAATGCTTGCAGCCTTCATCACCTGGGAGTCAGGATACCAGAGACTGGTAATGGTCTGGGTGTAGGCGGCAGAAGCAAAGGCCATTAGCGCATGACCGGAGGGAAAAGAATCATAATCCTCAGAGGTATCAAGGGGGGGTCTAAGGGTCTCTCCAACATAGGGACGCTGCCGATCAATTATTGCCTTAAGAGGAGTACGAACCCCCCCGAAATATGCAGTTACCATGGTAGTACCATAGCTGCTGCCAATTGCCAGATAGTCTGAGACGGGAGCCTCAAATACGAGCAATTCGGGAGTTGCCATCGTCATTGCCAAGGTGACATCACTTGCCAGCGAAAGGTCTTCGTTATACTCGAAATACAGAGCGTAGAGCCCTGAGGCTGAAAGAGAGAGTAGTAGTACTAGTACTAGAATTCGTTTATTGCCCATAAAATCCCCCCCCTACCACCAGAAAGTGTACCGGTATCAAAAGAGACGCTCAAGACCGAGACGAACCTCATAGGAAGAAAAGCCCTTCTTAAAAAGGAGCATTCTTGCTTTTTCCTTATCCACCTTCCTCAAGGCAAGGGAGTAGGCTCTTTCCACATAGTCGATGATCTGTTCCTCAGTATAAAGCTCATCAAGAGCTCTCTCTGCAGATTCACGCTCCACACCCTTGGCGGCAAGCCGCTGAGCCATCAAGGCTCTTCCCTCAGGATTCTTACGTTGACGGGATTCAATGAATTGCAGGGCATAGCGCACCTCACTGAGAAGGTTTTCCTCTTTCAGTACATCCAAAACATTCTGGATACACCTCGATGAGAATGACTTTTTCTGCAATTTGATTTTCAGCTCAAAGGCTGTATGTTCCCTACGAGCCAGATAGGTCATCGCTTGCACCCTGCAAAGATGATGCTCCTGAAGCTCCTTGAGATGCAAGAAAGCTTGCTCGGTAAGTTCCTGACCTATGAAAAGCTGATTTGAGACAAATAATTCACTGGGTATAGAAAAAGGAGAACCCTCCTGAGGTACGGCTCTGTAGCCACCACGAGAGGGTTCCTTTTCGATGCGAGCAAATGCCACTTAACGCTTGGAGAACTGGAACTTGCGGCGTGCACCCGGCTGACCATACTTTTTACGTTCAACCATACGGGAGTCACGAGTCATGAATCCAGCAGTGTGCAGTGCAGGTCTGTAGTCATTATCATGAGCACAGAGAGCACGTGCGATACCGTGGCGACAAGCGCCAGCCTGACCGGAAGGACCACCACCAACTACGTTGATGAGCAAGTCAAACTTGCCGGTAGTCTCTGTGGTCTCAAGAGGCTGCTTCACGATATAGGTGAGCATCGGGTTACCAAAGTAGGTATCGATGTCCCTACCATTGATTACAATCTTGCCCTCGCCTTCCCTAAGGTAGACACGAGCAACGGCGGTCTTACGGCGTCCAACACCATGACCAAGATTTTCCACTTTCTTTACTTCTTTTTTTTGCCATTTTTCGCTCCTACCTTAAATTTCGACCTTGATGGGCTGCTGTGCCTGATGCTGGTGCTTTGTACCTGCATAGACCTTCATGTTGGTGTACAGCTTGCGACCGAGGGGGGGACCTCGGGGGGGAAGCATTCCACGAACGGCGCGCTCCATCGGGTATACCGGGTTGCGCTTGATCATATCAGCATAGCTGGTCTGCCTAAGCCCACCGGGGGGGTAGTTGGAGTGGCGATAGTACATTTTATCCTGGTACTTGTTGCCCGAAAGAGCAGCTTTCTCAGCATTGATGATAATCACATAGTCGCCCATGTCCTGGTGTGGGACAAATTCGGGCTTGTTCTTCCCGCGGAGGATGCGTGCAGCGGCAACTGCTACCTTGCCAAGCTCCTTTCCCTCTGCATCAATCAGATACCATTTCTTCTGAATCGTCAGCGGTTTCACAAAAATAGTCTTCATCTATTCATCCTGTTCTGCAAGTTTGTACCTTGCGTGTGTTTTGTGCATGGCGTATTTCCTACAGCCATTTCTATGTTACAGCATCGGCATATCGGCTGGCCAATTCTACCAGTGAAACCACATCACCCTTGGTATAGGAACCCGGGATAATGAACGGAATATCCGCTGTTGGTGGAAACACCATTTTTTTTATAAGTGCTTCCCTGGCAAAGGCCGCATAACGCTCTTCACTGAGACCGGTTAATCCGTACGGTCCTCGTGTCTTGAACACACCACTAAGTGGATTGTCCATGCGTTTTGCAACTGTCTCCTCCGACTTCAAAACTTGGATTAAACTCGCAGTTGTCTTGACGAGCAAATCAAGCAACAACGGGGGGGAAACCATGTCTGAGGGCGGGACCTGGGCTGTACAGAATTCTTCCTTGAGGCAAACGACCTGAGGTACGAAACTCCCTGGGAAAGGTAGGATAGGGAAGAGCATCACGGATTCTGCCCCCCGCCAAAACCTAGGAACGGTCGCCAATAGGACACTGTACGGCTTGCATGCTCAGCAGAAATCGCAGGATCAAATATTGCATCATCTGAAACTGCGCTTACTGCCTGCATGACCTTCCGGGGGGGGTCTGTATATAAACGGACAACCGGAAAGCTTGGAAACAGGTTCACCAATAGCTTTTCGAGCCTTCCTGTAAATACCGATGGGTATTCTGCTATCAAACCTCGACTCACCGTAGACTTAATTGCCTGCTGGATCCCCCCCTCTGGTCGATGGCCAAGAATGGCTCTGCCATAATTCTGAAAAAAATCAATATACCGCTCTCCGTAACGATCATATACATAGAAGTCACGGGCGCGGACAACGGTAGGCATTGTATAACCTTCCGGCCAATCTTGTCTAGTGGCTTTCCCACCTCCCTCCATCTCACTCACCCCCCCCAATTTTCTCTAGCTGGGCAAACTTACTTATGAAAGTGGTTTTCTTGCCATTGAAAAACCTGACTTCAATGACCTCACGATCGCCACTCATACGCAGGGTTATCACTTCCCCCCCTTCCCCCCCATAGCTGTCACTATAAACGCGTTGCCCTATAGGGAACAGTGGCTCCCCCCCTTCCTTTGCTTCATGCACTGTTTTCATTGTAAAAGTCTTGGCTTTACTGCCAAAACCTTTCTGAATGATAGTCTCTCCACTGGTACCCCCCCAAGAAGACGAAGAAGATCTTGAGGGAGCTGTAGACTCATGCCTCTTTCGCTTTTCCTGCAAACTTGAAAGTCCTTGGTAACCAAATCCACCAAGATCGGTACCAGGGCGGATACCCTGCACGGTAAGAAGCGATGAGTCAATCTCATCAAGGAAACGACTGGGATGGTTGTAACTGGTCTTTCCCCCCCATATCTTGCGTGCACGAGCGCTGAGCAGGTACAACTCCTCCCTGGCCCGTGTCACTGCAACGTAGAAGATACGTCTCTCTTCCTCAGTATCCTCATCACTCTCTGCAGAGCGACCAGGAAACAGTTCCTCTTCGAGACCAGCTACAAATACCCTGTCAAACTCCAGGCCTTTGGTATTGTGCATGGTTATAAGGGTAACCCCCCCATCCTTATCCCTGGGGGGGTCTTCCTGTCCCAGTGTGGTAGGGTCAAGAGAAAGTTGTTCAAGGAAAAGCAACAACCTTCAAGGGATGACTCATAGGAAGAAAGTGCGTTGACCAACGCTTCCAGGTTCTCCACCTTGCTGGTGGTGTTCTGCTGGTCGAGCTTCCGATAGTGATCGAGAAGCCCAGATTCCCTGATGAGGAAATAGGCACAGTCAACCAACTCCCCCCCTTCCTGAAGCATCTTCTGGGCATGCTCGTACATCCGTAAAAAGTATTTGGCTCCCTCTCTTGCCTTAACGGAAAGTCCACTCTTCTCAGTAGAGAGACGCAACATTACAAGCAAATCGCCCTCTGCCTCAGGGCCATAGGCAAGAATGGTATCCTGGCTACCTGGGCCGATACCACGGGTAGGCTTGTTGATCATTCGCTTGAAATTGACTTCGTCCTTTGTATTGGTAAGCAGGAAGAGCAACGCCAAGGCATCTTTTACCTCTTCACGCTCGTAGAACTGCAACGCACCAACAACCTTGTAGGGAATCCCTGAACGCTTGAACATCGTCTCGAAGGCTACGGACTGAGCATTGGTACGGTACAGTATTGCGCTCTCATTATAACGTCGGTCTTTCTTTACGATTGAAGCAACACGAAGCGCTTCGTCCTGTTCGTCCTGTACATAGAAAAGATGGGGGGGTTTTCCACCCTTTCGATTTGCAGTCCATAGCTGTTTCTCGTGTCTTCCCTTGTTATTCTTGATGACACTGTTTGCAATTTCAAGGATGTTCTGCGTTGAACGATAATTCTGCTCGAGTTTGACGGTCCTGGCCATCGGGTACTGATTGGGAAAGCTAAGAATATTCTGCACCTCTGCTCCGCGGAACCGATAGATCGACTGGTCATCATCACCAACAACGCAGATGAAGGTACCGGGCCCTACCAAACGGTGTAGCAATTTGAATTGCGCGGCATTGGAGTCCTGATACTCATCCACCAAAATCATGCTGAACCTGCGATGAACCCACTCCTGTACTTCACTTTTTGTTTCAAGAAGCTCGATACTTCGGCCGATCAGATCAGCAAAATCCACATTTCCCACCTGATGCAATTTCCGCTCATATGCCTCAAACATACGCTTGAAGGTAGAGTCGACCTTGAGCGATTGCAGGTTGTCTGTATAGGTAAGCCCTCGGTCTTTTGCATAGCTGATCTTTTTCATGATGGGATCAAGTTCCCGCTTTTTATAGTTTGGGAAACAAGAAGCCAGCAGACTAAGAGAGTCGTCATCATCATAGATGGTGAAGTTGGCATCAAGCCAATTTCTGAGCCGAATCTCCTGAGAAACCACGCTCCGAAGGAGTGGAAAGTACGGATATTGCAATCATTTACATCTGAGCGACCTTCCAGCATCTCCCCCCCTACGCGCTGTTTCATTTCATTTGCTGCCTTATTGGTAAATGTTACAGCAAGAATCTTATAGGGAGGAATACCAAGCTGCTCGATGGCATAGGCAATCTTGGTGGTGATAACCCGCGTCTTGCCACTACCAGCACCAGCGAGGACAAGCAAGGGATGACTGTTCTCAAGCACAGCTTCCCTCTGCGCTTCATTGAGTTGATCCATAAGTTCCTGCAGCTCAGCCATGAGTCACTCCTTTTAAGGGGGGGATTGCCTCAAGGTCAAGACCGTTGACCCTGCTAATTCCGCAGCGAAGCACCTCTCCCGCTTTCAGGTCCCGACCCATTACCACTGTAAGCCCATCGACCTCAGGAGCCTGGGCGTACATACGGCCGATTGCCAGGTCTTCACCTTCTACCGGCTCCTCAATCAGCACATCATACTCCTTACCGATAAATCGCTTAAGGTTCTCACTTGTGATGGGAGCCTGCAACGCTTCAAGTTGCTTCTGGAATCCTTGTGCAAGTTTCAAGGCTTTTGCATGCTCCTTTTCTCCACGAAGCGCATATGCCTTGGTACCTTCCTCACGGCTATACAAGAAGGACCCCCCCACCCAATCAAGGCGAGCGCGCTTGAGAAAATCAAGAACCTCAGCAAAAGACTTTTCATCTTCCCCCCCTGGATACCCTAGAAGTATTGTTGAGCGGAATACTGCTTCAGGAAGGACTTCCCTAATATGTTCAATCATGGCCAAATGCTGATCCTTGTCCCCCCCTTTCCTTCCCATACTCCTCAGGATGGCAGTATCTGCATGCTGGAAGGGTATATCAAAGTAGGGCAACACTTTCTTGTGCTCCTTGATGAATGCTGGCAATGCAGAAGGAAATGCATCTGGGTGTATATAGAGTAGCCTCACCACGAAATCCCCCCCTTCAAGAGCCACTAAATCGGCGAGTAGTTCCATGAAACGACTCGCATGGTCAGCACTGTCGGTTCCGTAGGAAGCCAGGTCCTGGGCAATGAGATTGATTTCCTTCACCCCCCCTCGTTTGATCAAGGCCTCTGCATCACAGAGGATGGTCTGTTTGGGTCTACTTCTTAAATTACCTCTTATGAGAGGAATGGCACAGTAGGCACACCAATGGTTGCATCCTTCACTAATCTTCAAATATGCACTCCCTGGGAAGGAGAGCAGTTCATTACGTTCATATACCTCTTTTTCTGGAGCTGGATAGGAAGGGACCTCCACTATCCTGTCTCCGGCAAACACCTTTCTCACTACATCCTTGATTGCTGAAAGATCACGGTTGCCAAAAATTGCTGAGGCTTCTGGCAGCTGTTCACGCAGCTCATCTGCATAGCGCTGAGCCATGCACCCACTGAGGATGATCTTTGCATCTGGGTTTGCTTCATGCAGTGTAAAGAAGGCTTCAATAGACTGCTCACGAGCTGACTCAATGAATCCACAGGTATTGACCAGGATGAGGTCAGCCTCACTTGCAGACTCTGTCAGTTGCAAGGCATCTTCTTCAAGTTGCTTGATCAGCAGTTCTGCATCTACTTGATTCTTGGAACATCCAAGGTTTTCTATGTAAAATTTCTTCATCCCTAATTATCTCCTGGTATTTATACAAAAAAACAGATTAGCATAAAATCAGTGCTCTTTCCTACCTCCCTTCCCCCCCCAGGGTGGTTGTTGACACTATGTAAATTTATGTAAATTTACATTATCTGTAATTGATATACATCTTATTATACGCAATATAATTACACCATCTAAATAAAATGAATCTTTTGGAATTTTACATCATTCTTGCATAAATGAACGTCTTGGTATAGTATCAAAATGCTGTATGTACATAGGTGCACCTTTCTGCCTTTCTACTATGTAGCAAAACTCACAGACGAGGAAACGAATGACAAAATATATCGTGAACCGACTATTGGGAATGATTCCCACGCTTTTGATTATCATCACGTTGAGTTTTTTTTCATTGTCCGCATTGCCCCCCCTGGTGGCCCATTTGCCAGTGAACGCAAACTTCCTGAAGTAGTTGAAAGAAACATCAACGCAAAATATCACCTGGACGAGCCACTGATCCAACAGTATGGCCGGTATATGTTTGATATTTTGCGTGGTGATCTCGGTCCCTCCTTCAAGTATAAGGACTATGATGTAAACTACTACATCGCCAACAGCCTCCCGAAGTCAGTAGTACTGGGAAGCTATGCAATGCTACTAGCCTTGGTTTTTGGCATATCGGCAGGGATTATGGCTGCTGTTCGGCAGAACACCTGGTTGGATTACCTTAGTATGGGGGGGGTAGCGTCATCGGTATCTCGGTACCGCTGTTCGTCATAGCTCCAGTGCTACAGCTCATCTTCGCGATGAAACTGAAATGGCTGCCTACCAGTGGCTGGTACACTACAGGAGAAGGATGGAAGACCGTCATTCTTCCCGCAGTATCCCTCTCCTTTGCATACTTTGCAAATATTGCACGTTTAACCCGTTCCTCAATGTTGGAAACACTCAGGAGTGACTATATCCGCACGCTAAGGCCAAGGGGGGGATGAAAAGCTCCACCATCATTTCAAGCATGCAATGAAAGGGGGGGCAATGCTTCCAATTGTAAGTTATCTTGGTCCTGCGTTCGCCGGAATCATCACCGGATCCATCGTCGTAGAGCAAATTTTCCGCGTACCTGGCTTGGGCAAGTTCTTCGTGCAGAGCTCGTTCAACCGTGACTACACCCTCATCGTTGGGGGGGTAGTCATTGTCTATTCGGCCATCCTGATTGTGATGAACTTCCTTGTAGACATCATCTACGCACAGCTCGACCCACGAATTACCTATAAATAAGAGGAGAGGACCATGTTCTTGAAAAGAAAACAACAAAAAGAAGCGGCCCTCAACGAGTTTGACCAGGTCGTAGAAGGCAATAGCTTAGGGAAAGATGCTTGGAAGCGTCTGAAGAAAAACAAGATGGCTGTACTGGGTATGATTATTGTCGCCATCTATTCGATTCTTGCAGCATCAGCAATGTTCCTTCCCATCCATCCATATGATCAGATTATCCTTGATCACCAGCATCTCCGTCCTTCCTTCAGCAAGACTGCTGGGGGGGACTTGATGATGGAAACCAAATTGGATGACCTGTACTTCAAGGCATGGAGAGCAGGAAGCTTGAAGGTAACAGAAGCAGAGAGTCAGCAAATTGAGGAGTGGATCTCCTTGAATGAGACCAACAAGGTCTGGAATTTCCTCTATGCTGAGGGAGAGGCACAAAGAGCTGCCGGGACATTTACTTTCAGTTCTGCTGACCAGCGCACCATCGACCGCTTGCAAGAGAAAATTGATACAGAGTTCCTGATCAACGTAGATAAAATGTTCTATACCGATCCAGAGACGGGAAAGAGCAAGAATATTGCCCGAATGGACTTCCTGGATATCCAGAGAATCTACGCTGAATACCTTGGTGTAGAGGAATCTGTTATTGCAGATCAGGTGCAGAACGAAGTAAGAAGCCAAGTACTCAATTCTGTGAAAGCAGCAACCCCCCCAGACCTCACCAATGAAGAATACGAGGCAAATCTGGAACTTGAACTACAGAGCCTTGGGGGGGAAAAAGGTATTGCATCGTTGGGCAAGACCAACCTATTGGTCAGTTTGAAAACCGCCATCAGTAGGTCCATCGAACGTGGGCTGAAGCAAGAAGTCAAGGACGGCATAGCACAGTTCCCAATCAATCGTGAAATAACAGTTAATGAATTGCTATCTGCAAACATTACTGCTGACTTGAAACACGAAAGGCACTATTACCTCGGAACCGACTACAGTGGACGCGACATGCTCAGCCGTATTATCTACGGTGGACAGGTTTCCATTGCAATCGGTTTGGTAGGAACTATCACCAGTGTATTGATCGGTATCGTACTGGGAGCAATAGCTGGGTACGCTGGAGGCAAGATTGACTTCTTCCTGATGCGTTTTGTAGATATCATGTATGGACTACCGTACATGCTCTTGGTCATTATCTTCATGGCCATTTTCGGACGCAACATCATGAATCTTTTCGTAGCATTGGCCATGGTCAGCTGGCTGACTGTTGCTCGTATGGTACGTGGACAGATTATGAGTTTGAAGAACAGCGAGTATGTTGAGGCTGCCCGAAGTATGGGTGCATCGACTGGGAGAATCATCTTCCGCCATATGGTACCAAACTCACTCTCTGTTATTATCGTATATTCAACACTCAGGGTTCCCGCATTCATTATGCAAGAGTCCTTCCTCTCCTTCCTGGGTCTCGGAGTCCAGGCTCCGTACGCTTCATGGGGGGGGTCCTTGGTAGGTGATGCCGTAAACGGTATGACCCTGTATCCGTGGAAGCTTGTCTTCCCGGCAATCGCCATGACCATCTTCCTCTTCGCCATGAACTTCTTTGGTGACGGGCTGAGGGATGCGTTCGACCCACAAAGCAAGAACCAGCTCTAGGAGGAACATGATGAGTATGAAACCTAATGCAAAGACAGTCCTTGAAGTAAAGGACCTACAGACATATTTTAAAACTGATGCCGGAATCGTAAAGGCAGTTGATGGGGGGTCTCGTTCTCCGTGAGAGAAGGAGAGACCATCGGCATCGTAGGAGAAAGCGGTAGCGGCAAGAGTGTTACCAACCTCTCACTGATGCGACTTATCCCCCCCTCCCCCCTCCAGGAAGAATTGTTGGTGGAGAAGTCCTCTTTGAAGGACAAGACATCCTCAAGCTCACTGAGAAACAAATGCGAAGCATCAGAGGAAAGAAGATTTCCATGATCTTCCAAGACCCAATGACAAGCTTGAATCCGTTCCTCAAGATTTCCACACAGATGGTGGAAACTATCCGTCTGCATGAGAAGGATGTTTCCAAACAAGAAGCACTTGAACGTTCAATCGAGATGCTTAAATTGGTAGGCATTCCCTCTGCAGAGAAACGTATCCATAGCTACCCGCACCAGTTCTCCGGTGGTATGCGCCAGCGTGTAATGATTGCCCAGGCATTGAGCTGCAATGCTGAGGTGCTGATCGCTGATGAGCCGACTACCGCCCTTGATGTCACCATCCAGGCGCAGATTCTTGAATTGATTGCCAAACTCAGTGACAAAATGGGTACGGCAGTCATCCTCATTACCCATGACTTGGGTGTCGTGGCTGGAATGTGCGACCAAGTATGTGTCATGTATGCAGGCAGGATTGTCGAAAGAGCCGAAACTGATGAGCTGTATGCAAGACCGAGTCATCCATACACAGAAGGATTGATCAAGAGTGTTCCCCCCCGAATGGATACGACCAAGAAGCAACCGCCTATTCTCCATCGAGGGACAACCACCTAACGTTATCGACCTACCCCCCCCTGCTGTCCGTTCCACCCACGCTGCCACAAGGCAATGGATGTGTGTCGACAGGCTTACCCACCGGTAAAGGATCTGGGAAAAGGGCATGATGTAGCTTGTTGGCTCTTCGCTGATGAGAGCGAGAAACAGCAGGCAATGAAAGAAGCCAATGTCAAGGAGAAGGCCGAATGAGTACAGAAAGAAAGCCCCCCCTATTGGAAGTCAGGGATTTAAAACAGCACTTCCCCCCCATCTCCAGTGGATCAATACTCCAGAAACAGGTTGGAGCAATTCGCGCAGTGGATGGTGTCTCCTTTGATGTATACCCCCCCGGGGGGGAAACACTGGGCATCGTAGGAGAATCTGGTTGTGGAAAGTCTACCACAGTCCGTTCTATCAGCCAGCTCTACAAGCCAACTAGTGGAAGTGTAATATTCAATGGCGTTGATCTGGTAAGGGCTGATACCCGTACCATGCTCAAGGCCCGGCGTGATATCCAGATGATCTTCCAGGATCCGTATGCATCGTTGGATCCCAGGATGACAGTTCGCTCTATCATTGCTGAACCAATGGTTATCTATAACAACCGAAAGCTGCTCGAAACACCGATGAGTCCAATGGATATTGAACGTCGTGTTGAGGAATTGATGGAACGCGTTGGTTTGAACAAAGCCTTCAAGAACCGTTACCCTCATGAGTTCAGTGGTGGACAGAGACAACGAATTGGTATTGCACGAGCATTGGCATTGAACCCAAAAATCATTCTTGCCGATGAGCCAGTATCTGCCTTGGATGTTTCCATCCAGTCACAGATTCTCAACCTCTTGGCGGATCTGCAGAAAGAGTTCGGGTTGACCTTCCTCTTCATTGCCCATGACCTCGCAGTCATCCAGCACATCTCCACCCGTGTGGCGGTTATGTACCTAGGCAAGATTGTTGAGATCAGTGAGGCTGTACAGCTCTATGACAATCCGTTGCACCCTTATACCATCGCACTGCTGAGTGCTGCCCCCCCTATTCCTGATCCGAAAGTAGAAAGGGAGAGAAAGCGCATCATCCTATCCGGTGATGTACCTTCCCCCCCTGACAAGGAACGTACTGGCTGTTACTTCTATGACCGCTGTCCAAAGAAGATGCCTTGGTGTTCCTGCCATATCCCACCGATGTTCGATATCAATGAGAAGCAACAGGTAGCCTGCTGGCTTTATGATAAAAGAGATCTCAGCAAGGTCACAATAGCTGAAGCTGAAGCTGATGCAGCGAAAAGTGCAAACAACTAAGCACTCCTAAGTATTATGAGAGAGTCACCTTTGCGGTGGCTCTCTTTTTTACCATTTCATATCCTTGTAGGATACATTGAGGTCAAGATCTCTTGGACGATCAACAAACAAGGGAAGGCCTGTCACTGCAGAGATAGCCTGTACTGCTGATTCCGTTCTACCACCACTGGTTCTTTCGGCAATGATTTCAATATCTCGCTTATCTTCCTCTCCCAGCGAGAGAGAGAATACAATCATGGCGCGAAATCGTCGTTTAGTCGGTTTTGCATCCTTGTCAGTTGTTCCTTTGACAAAGTGGGTCAATTCCAACTGGCGAACCTCAGAAAATGCGAACTGCTCGCGTTTGCAAAAAGGACCAAAACCATAAATGCTGGTAATGATTTGCTCTTCCTTATTGAATATCCATGTGTCCCTGTAAAATGTGCCTGCCAAGGAAAGAAGCAACAGAACCAGAATATGAATCATGCTGAGCAAACTGACTCCTTCGGCAAGATTCAACACAAGCCCCCCCCAGATCAGGAATAGCGAGAAGAATCCACTCATACTATGAAACGTATTGGTTACACGATAATGGATTCCATAGGGTTTTATATAGGTAGTATGTCGTACCACGGTAACTTCTCCTCTTCTTATTCTCCAATATACTCAAAAGTGTTAGAAAAAACAGGTCCCTATCTAAAATTACAGTTTATGTAAATTTTGTATAAATCAACGTATTATATGCATTCAAAAGGCTGTTTCAGAGAAACCTATTTGCGTTTTCTCTTGATTCGTGGTTTAATGTGACGTAAGCTAAGTTGAATATGTATACTTAGAACTACAAGGAGATATGTCTATGAAGAAATTTCTGGCTATCATGCTTAGTGTGCTGCTTGTTAGTGCTCTCTTGATTTCCTGTGGAAAGAAAGAAGAACCCGCACCAGCCGCTACCACGACGCCGGCTCCGGCAGCAACTACTGCTCCGGCAACCCCCCCGGCCCCCCCGGCTCCAAAAGCTGAAGCAGAACCTGCTGCCCCCCCGGCTCCTGCCGCTCCAGCACCCGCTGCTACTGCAGAGGATGAAGTTGTGTTCCGCATTTCCAATGGTGCAGAGCCCGAGTCACTTGACCCCCCCGCTCTTATCCAGGGAGTTCCCGAACATAGAATTTTCGAGGCTCTTTTCGAAGGCTTGGTAGCAATTGATCCTGAAACTGCTCTTGCTGTTCCTGGCGTTGCTGAGAGCTGGGAAGTCAATGAAGACGGCACCCAGTACACCTTCACCCTTCGTGAAGATGCTGTTTGGTCTGATGGTGTTGCCATCACCGCTGACGACGTTGTCTACAGCTGGTTGAGACTGCTTGACCCAATGACTGCAGGACCATACGCTTGGTTCCCTTGCATGTTCCTTCAGGGTGCAACAGAGTTCAACGCTGGAGAGGCTGGTCCTGAGGCCGTGGGAATCCGCGCTCTTGACAAGAGAACCTTCCAGATGGACCTCATCGGTCCCCCCCTCCCGTATGCAATTGATGCACTGACCCACTACAGCTTCTCAATCGTTCCCAAGCACGCCATCGAAGAGTTTGGCGACAAGTGGACAAGTCCTGAGAACTTCGTAGGCAATGGTCCATTCGTGCTCACTGAGAGAATTCCCCCCCAGACCTCCCTTACTGCCACCAAGAGTGACACGTACTGGGACAAGGAGAATGTAGCACTTGACAAGGTCATTTTCTACTCCTCTGACAGTGATACCACCAACTACAACATGTATCTCAATGGTGAGATTGACTGGGCAACCAACGTACCGAATGACCAGCTCTCTGCTGCTCAGATGCGCGCAGACTTCCAGTCTTCCCCCCCACAGCTTTCCACCTACTACTATGTCTTCCAGAACGAAGTAGCTCCATTCGATAATCCCGATGTCCGCCGCGCGCTGTCATTGTCTATCGACCGCGAAGCACTTGTTGAAGGCGTAACCAGAGCTGGACAGATTCCTGCATGGGGGGGTATCGTACCTCCAATGGCTGGTTATGACGCTCTTGAGTTCCCCCCCCACGACAACATGGATGACATGATTGCCGAGGCACAGGACCTCTTGGCTGCAGCTGGCTATCCTAACGGTGCTGGATTCCCGACCTTAACAATTCTGTATAACACCAACGAAGGTCACAAGCAGATTGCTGAGTTCGTACAGCAGGAATGGAAAGACAATCTTGGTATCACCGTCGTTCTTGAGAACCAGGAATGGCAGACCTACCTCTCTAACCGTAACGAAGGTAACTTCGAGGTTGCACGTGCAGGATGGTTGGTGACTATCAGGATCCAAACACCTTCCTTGACATGTTCCTCACCGGTGCCGGTATGAACGGTGGTAAGTACACAAATGAAATCTATGACCTGTTGATCAATGAAGCAGCTAGAATGCCCGCAGGCGAAGATCGCTTCGGAGTTCTTAAGACCGCTGAAGACATCATGATCAACCAGGATATGGGTATCATGCCTTTCTACTACTATGTAGCAATCAACATGGTTGATACTGACAAGTGGGGGGGCGGCTGGCATCCAAATACCATGGATTACCATCCGGTCAAGGACATCTACCTCAAGTAGTTGTCGCACACTAGACAAACACAGGTCCCTGGATTCGTCCGGGGGGGACCTTTTCTTTATGCTGGACTGAACTCTCCCTCTCCGCTATAGTTTTAGGTAGCACCAAGGAGATGACCAATGAAATTTTATGATCTGAGAAGTGATACCATTACAAAGCCAACTGATGCAATGAGGAAAGCCATGGCCTCAGCAGAAGTAGGTGATGATGTCTACCGGGAAGACCCTACAACCACAAAACTGGAAGCAATGGCAGCTGAACTTACAGGAAAAGAACGTGGCTTATTTGTTTCATCCGGTTCGATGGGAAACCTGATCAGCCTCTATATAAACGGCGGAAGAAGCAACGAGGTCCTTACAGCAAGCAATAGCCACATCATCCAGCATGAGATCGGTTCCCTTTCAGCCATCGCCGGTGTACTCCCGATTTCCTTCAACGTCCCTCGCGGTATACTCAATGCTGATCTATTCATCGGAAACGTAAAGCAAGGTGATTATGATATGGCAACCACCTCGCTTATTGAGGTTGAAAATACGATTGGAGGATACTGCTATCCTTTGGAAAATCTGGAAGGCATTAAAGATTTTGCATCAACCCACGACTTGAAGTCCATATGGATGGAGCGCGAATCTTCAATGCACAGGTCGCCACAGGAATTTCAGTAAAGACCTATGCAAGTTATGCAGATACCATAACCTTCTGTCTCTCCAAAGGCCTTGGATGCCCAGTTGGAAGTATGCTCTGCGGTGATGAAGAGTTCATCAACAAGGCCCTTACAATTCGAAAGATGCTGGGAGGAGGGGGGGATGCGACAGACCGGTGTACTTGCAGCTGCTGGGCTCTACGCACTCAACAGCCATGTGGATCGATTGGCGGATGACCATGCTCATGCAAAGGCTTTAGCTGATGCCCTGGTGAAAGGGGGGGGATGGGCTGAGGTAGATACCGAAGGAGTGCAAACCAATATCGTATTTTTTTAAGGTTCCCTCAATGCAGAGTACTGAAGTGGTAAGCCAACTGGCTAAACAAGGAATCTTGGCAAATACTGAAGGCGAAATGGTGAGACTCGTCACCAATCTTGATCTGCATGATGAAGACATTACCAAACTTTGTACCATGTTGGAGAATTTCCAAATCGAGGCAGATGCATGAAAACTACCCTTATCTGTTTCTCAGGCACAGGCAACAGTTTCTATATAGCACAAAAGCTCTGCAGTGAACTCGAAGATTGCCAGGTTCTGATGATCCCTTCCTTGATGGAGACACCAACCTTCACCATTACTGAACAAGTAGGGTTTATATTTCCAGTTTACAAGGGATTTCCGCCCAATCTGGTACCCCCCCACTTCATTGAAGAGGTTTTCCAAAAGCAGGATCTCTCACCTCTGAAATATCTTTTCCTGGTAACCACACGTTATCTCTTCCAAGCATATACCTTCCAGGCAATGGAAGTCCTGCTCAAGGAAGCAGGAGCTGTGGTAAGCTATGCAAACCATGTAGTAATGCCAGATGGGTATATTCCCTTGCTCAAGGCACCAAGTGAAGAGAAAATTGAGGAACTCTATGCAAAGGCTGACCAAAAGGTTGCTGAGATCGCTCAGGACATTATAAAAGAGGTCATCAGACCTCCTCATCGTCCTCCCCCCCTCTCTCGCTTGGCGATCAACCATGTAATGATTCCTATCCATCGTGCTTTCATGGATACAGCGCTCGATTTTGCTGTTACCGATGCATGTACCTCCTGTGGCCTTTGTTACCGGATGTGCCCATCTGCAAACATAGAGATGAAGGATGGCAAACCCGTCTTCGACCGGGCCTGTACTGGATGCCTTGGGTGTTATCACCGCTGCCCGGAACATGCAATCGTATTCAAGACCAGAAAGGTACGTGAGGGGGGGTATTACCCCCCCAACCCACGTTCCGGTTATCAAGTGGAGTATCGTTCGTAATGGATTCATTGTTTAGTCAAATCACTGACCGTCGTTCCTCCTTGTCTGTGAAGTGGAACAAGGAAGTCATTGCATCGGTGTGTGGAAACCCTGAAGCAGAACCTTTTTGGGTTGCTGATATGGACTTTCCAGTAGCCCCCCCGAAAGTTTCCAGTCAGGCACGGGTGCTTGCTGAGCACGCAATCTACGGGTATCCCTACGCACCAGAGCAGAAGACAGCCTTTCTTGAATGGGCAAAGCTTTGGCATCAGATGGAGGTATCACCAAATCAGGTGGTACTCAGCCAAGGGGGGGTCCTGAACAGTATCGCCATTCTTCTTGATCTTATTAGTGAGGAGAAGGACGAAATCATTGTTCCTTTCCCTTCCTACCAACCATTCGTTACCATGGTGAACAACCTTAATAGGACATTGAGTCCATGGCCATTGTCTTATGACGAACAACAACACAAGTTCTCTCTTGATTGGAATGCATTTGAAAAACTCTGTAATACAGCAAAGGTACTGATCTTCTGCAGCCCCCCCCACAACCCGTCGGGATTGGTCTTCAGTAAAGAAGAACTTACCAAGCTCAGTCTTATTGCCAAAAAGCATGGAGTGACCATTATCAGCGATGAGATTCATGCAGATCTTCGCTATGATTCTTTCGTGAGTCTTCTGGAAGTAGGTAAAGAAACTGAGTGTGAAAGCATTGTATGCATGGCTCCTTCAAAAACATTCAACATGGCCGGAGAACACTACTCAATTACCCTGTTCAATAATACAAGCCTGAAGAAGGCATATGAGAAGCGGCTGCAACAGCTCTTCCTTACAGGCAATTCCACTTTCGCCACGACATTGGCAACTGCTGCCTACCAGAGTGGAGAGTCATGGCTGACGGAGTTGCTTGCCTATTTGCAGGACAACATCGCCTACATCGATGAGACATTGCAGAAGCATGTCCCAGAAATCGTATGTATCAGGCCAAAAGCCTCATTCATTACCCTGCTCGATTGCTCAGCCTTACTCCCGCTCGTTGAGAAAGACAAGGAGGCCCATCCAGAGCTCTATGATAGCAAGAAAAGCCCAGGGGGGGGTGGCTTGTTGTCTAGGTTCTTCGGCTGGAGGGCCAGTGTTGCCTTCAATGATGGGACGTGGTTTGGAGGAGAAGCATATCGAAGGTTTGTGAGAATAAACTTCGCAACCCAGCGAGCCAGTATTGAAAAAGCAATGGATAGGATAATCTCAGCAGTGGAAACACTACGAAATGATTATGGGAGTTGAGGAGCCAACCCTTTTGCCAAGAACCTGATTCCTCGCTCATCAGGGTGAATGAACCCATCATCATAGGCATCGCGTAAGGACAGGGAGAGACCATTTGCTACACGGACCTTGGGGGGGAAGCAATACGTTGCATACTCCAGGGTCTTTTGCATTTCAGCGAAGCTTCCCATCTTTTGCGTATTCTGAATATCAGCCTCCAAAGTGGAGTGAGGACAGTGACTGGTACTGATGGGTAGAACTTCCTGATTCTCCCAAGTAATGCGAACATCTCTCCGCGCAAATCTGCAAGGTTTTCACGTATCGACCAATCATTGGTACCAAGGGCCACAAGGATACCATGCAGCGGGAGTGAGAGCTTCTGGATAAGCTTAGGATTCACCATAGCCCCCCCTGCAAGACCTTGGTTGATGACCTGTACTCCCTTGTAAGAAGAAATCCTCTCACAGAGAGCCTCAGAGGGATGGCGAACTCCTACCCCCCCCTGGACGATTGAATCCCCCCCAATGCATAGCAGTGTCTTCTCTGATTTTGCAATGGGTTGCACCTCCCCCCCTTCAATTCGGAACCCTATCTTATGATGCATTGGAAGATAGATACTTACCTGGTTTCCTTTCTCAATGGAAATCTGGTCACTCTGCAAAGGGTGGTGGATCACATCCTTACCTGCATATAAAAGGTCGATAGTTTCAGAAAGATCCAGTTGCCCGGGATAAAGAGACGCAAAATCAACAACTTGCTCCCCCCCTTTTTTTTGGGAAGGAGAGACTGACTATACCGCTTCAGATGCAACATGACATTTGATAGGGATTGAAAACGTAGACAGACCGAAGCACTGGTACCAGCCATCGCACGAAAAAGAGGATGGGTGTTGTAGCCTTGTTCCTGTTCTTTTGAAAAACGTAAAGCACAATAATATCCATCTTCGAGTAGTTCAATCGACAGTGCATTATGCGCCAACGCAAATAGGGTCTCTTTAGAAGTCGAGTAGTGTTCGGTTGCCATATATCTCTTCCCAGTTTTCAGAAAAATCGTGGACTGCCTTGGTAATGGAAGGCATATGTAGTCCTGTCTGCAACAGTGCATAAGGAACAGTACAACAGCTTGCCCCCCCATTGGCATAACTGGTGGTTATCTCACTGAGATTCTTGAAACTCGCTGCAAGCACCCCCCCGCAGTTGGTACTGTTTGCCCAGAGTAAACTACTGAGCTCCTTGATAACCTTTGCTGCATCAATATCGATGTTCAACATCCTGTTGTAATAGACAGCAAGATACCGCGCCCCCCCAGAGAGCATCGCCAAGATACCCTGCATGGTGGTATAGATTGCAGTGGCGGTAATGTTTACCTGTCTGGAAGCTAGAATCTTAATGGCTTTCAATCCTTCTTCAGTCACAGGAATCTTTATGAACGTACTCTTACCAAGAATTGAAAGGATTTTCTCTGCCTCAAGGATGATATGTTCTGCATCATGGGCGACTACCTGTACGTGGAGGCTTCTCTCTTCCCCCCCGATGAGATCACGAATCTGATGCATATGAGCAAAGAAATCAATCTTGCCCTCTGCCTTGATGATGGAAGGATTGGAGGTAACCCCCCCACTAATGGGATACGTTTCCAAACCTTTCTTGATCTCTTCCAAGTTAGCTGTATCAAGCATGAGTTCCATACTGTACCTCGCTCTCCATCATGCCATACATCCGCAGTAATATGAAAGCTTATATTCTAAGCTTTTTCTCACGGTACTGTTGGGGGGGAGTCATTTGATGGTGACGTTTAAAAAGACTGTAGAATCGGTGTATTGAAGAGAAACCACATTGCTGGGCAATGGTGGTAATACTTTCCTTCGAGTGGGTGAGCAACAAAGTTGCCCTGGAAAGCTTCTCTGTAGTTATCTCCTCCCAGATGGTAGTGCCACGTACTGAGCGGAAGCGCATCTCCAAAGAACGTCTGCAAATGGTAGCTTGACGAGCCACTTCACTAGCTTGTAATCCACCGGTTGCCTCTGCCTTGATCAACTGCATAGCCTTCGCTACATGCTCATTTTCACAAAAAAAACAGACGGGTGCTCTCTCGCTCCCTCACAGGTCCTGGAGCTATACGGCGAATATGAACCCCCCCGCTTGCTTCATCCTTAAGCAGTGAGTCGAGCATGGCTGAAGCTTGGTACCCAATCGTTTCACAATCGGGCTGGATGCTTGAGATGGAAGGACTGGCAAGCTCACAGAGCAACGTCTCATTGTCCACTCCCAGTACCACAATCTCCTCAGGTATCTCGATGCCCAATCGTTGGCATACAAGCTCCACCTTCATCGCCGAAAGGTCGTTGCAGCAGAAAACACTACAGGGTTTTGGGAGTTCAGTCAGCCACGCTTCCAGTTCAGCATCACTATCATAGAGATGCCTCCACCAGGAAAGGGACCGGGAAAAACTCGGCACCATCTCAGGAATAGATGAAGTAGCACTACAGAAACCAATGAATCGCTCTCGTGCCCAATGCACCTGTTCAACTCCACACCAAGCAAGATTCTGGCTTCCTAGTTTTTTAAGATATACACCGGCACTTACCCCCCCGGTCTGGTAATCATCATTTCTGACTTGGCTGAAGAGTTTTAGTGAAGTGGCCCCCCCAGCAATATCGACCACTGGAATACCGAGCGAAGCACAGAAACGTGCATCCTCATCATCCTCAATTCGAGCGATCAAGGCATCACAGGAAAGGAGTGCCTCCTTGTCAAGGGAGAAGAACCAAGGGCCTTGTCCACGTACCTGCCAATCGAACTTGGTCCGGGCATACTGCACCACCCCCCCATTTGCAACAGCCATGTCATAGCCATCTTGGAACCGTAGCTTCAAACCTATCTGTATCATTGTCATTACTATACCATACATTGCGCATTTTGATAGTATCTTTTCGCATATCAAGCATTGCAATTGTGTATAAACACGATAAGGTTTACATATTAGGAGGAGTATTATGCAACTACCTACACGAACTATTGCAAGTACCAAGGCGGAGATACCCATCATTGGTGTGGGAACCTTTGGTTCTGACCACATTTCCAGCAATGAAATGGCTGAAGCAGTACGAACTGCCTTGCAAATAGGGTACAGAAACATTGATTGTGCAAGCGTATACAACAATGAGAAAGAGATTGGAGAAGTCTTGAAAACCTGTGGTATCAAGCGCGAAGAACTCTGGATCACAAGCAAGGTATGGAATGATTCCCATGGAAGGGACAAAGTCATTGCGTCAGCAAAACAGTCACTCAAAGACTTACAGCTAGACTATCTTGACCTCTATCTCGTGCACTGGCCACTGCCAAACTTTCATCCACCACACTGTGATGTAACCAGTCGCAGTCCTGATGCGAGACCCTACATTCATGAGGAGTTCATGGAAACATGGTCTGCCATGGAGGAACTGGTGAACATGGGCCTCGTCCGGCATATCGGCACCAGCAACATGACCAAGGCAAAGATGGAATTATTGCTTGCCTCTTGCAGTATCAGACCTGCCTTCAATGAGATGGAGCTCCATCCCTGCTTCCAGCAACCCGAATTGCTCTCATATATCAAGCAGGAGTATTATCCCCCCCATTGGGTACAGCCCCCCCTTGGGCTCTCCAAACAGGCCTGAGAGAGACACAACACCGGAAGATGTCATTGATATGCAACATCCTCTTGTGGTCGAGGTTGCCCAGAATCACAACTGCCACCCCCCCGCTGCAATCTGCCTCAAGTGGGCACAGGCAAATGGGGGGGTGATCCCCCCCATTCCACTGTCCACAAAGGAAAGAAATTTGAGGAGCAATCTGGAGAGTGTCCTCTCAGATCCACTCACTGAGGATGAGGTACTCACCCTCAAGGATGCAGATTGCAATAATCGCTTGATCAAGGGGGGGCAGGTCTTCCTTTGGGAGGGCGCTGAATCTTGGCATGACCTATGGGATGAGGATGGAACCATTCCCTGCCCAGAAAGATATCGTAAAGGAGGAAAATGATGGAAAAGAAAATGATGAAGGGAGCAAAGCTTCCTGGAAACAGTACTGTAGCTTTCGGTGAATTTGAGATCCCCCCCAAGCCGGGATATGGACAAGTATTGGTAAAAACCAAGTGCAGTACCATATGCGGTAGTGATATCAGAGCAATCTACCGGGAACATCTCGGGAAAGGACCTGAAGGATACCAAAACGTCATTGCAGGACACGAGCCTTGTGGCCAGATAGTTGAAGAAGGTGAAGGCTTGAAGCGGTTCAAGAAAGGGGGGGATCGTGTGGTTGTCTACCACATCAGCGGTTGTGGAGTCTGCCATGAATGTCGTCAGGGCTATATGATCAGCTGTACCAGTGACAAGAGAGCAGCCTATGGTTGGCAGAGGGATGGAGGCATGGCGGAATACATGCTTTGTGATGAGAAAGACCTTGTCTATCTCCCTGAGGAACTGACCTATGCAGACGGTGCACAGGTGGCATGCGGTTTCGGTACTGTTTATGAAGCAATCGAGAAAGTCGGTGTCAGCGGTAATGATGCTGTGCTGGTTGTCGGCCTTGGTCCTGTAGGACTGGCTGCCTTGATGCTAGCAAAGGCAATGGGGGGGGCAAACAAGCTCATCGGCATCGAATCCCAGAGTGCCCGCATCGAGCTCGCAAAGAAGCTCGGCCTTGTTGACCATGTATTCACTCCCGCAGAGGACAACGTAGCACAGATCAAGGCACTTACCGGTGGCAATGGTGTTGAGCGCGCTTTCGATTGTTCAGCAAGTGATGCTGGTCGTGCTACTGCAATCAGAGCAACGCGTAAATGGGGGGGCAAGATAGCACTTGTTGGAGAAGGTGGCACTGTTCACTTCAATCCAAGTGAAGACATGCTGCATGACCAGAAAACCGTGTATGGAAGCTGGGTAACCAGCATCTGGAAGATGGAAGATCTTGTGGAGCGTTTGGTTCGTTGGGGGGGCATTCACCCAGAAGAGCTTATTACACACCGATTCCCACTTGAGAAAGCCGATGAAGCGTATGCTTTAATGGCAAGCGGTGCATGTGGAAAGGTTGCGGTTTGTTTTGACGAAGAGCTTCCTAGCTAAAAACGCGATTGAAACGAGGGGGGGAGTGCTCATTGAAAGCCACTATTGACTTATCATCGGTCACTACCCCCCCTCCGTTGTCTTCCATAACGCAGATGGTTGGTTCAATCATGATGGTTGAAGGGAATCCTTCCAAATCACCTTCAAGGCGACGGATCAATAGCTGTGCAGCCGCTTCACCCATCTGGTCGAGAGGCTGGGAAACTGCATAATGGCAGAATTTGAGCAATGGTGCATAGTAGAGATAGTCGAACGTGGAAAACACCACCTTTGAACGGATCTCCCTGGAGGCCTTACTCATCAAGTAGCTGGTCGCTCCGATATGTACCATATCATTTACCACGAAAAAGGTATCAGGACATTTCGGCATCGTCAGAGCTTCCTGCATCAGGGTATACCCAGCCTTCTGTGTCATCCCGCCAAGTAAAATGAAATCAGAATCTACACCCAACTGGTGGGCATGCATAGCATCCAAGAAGCCATGGAGACGTTCAACTGACGTATGTACATGGTTGTCTCCACCAAGGAATCCGATGTTGGTTTTTCCTTCCCTAATCAAAGCACAAGTTACATCGTAGGCACCTTTGCGGTTATCGGTTAAAACCACATCACAACCTAGCCCATCGATTTTTCGGTCTAGCATGACCAACGGAATGTTTGAGATCGCTGGGGGGGATGTAAAATGGGCCCCCCCAACATCACTGACAGGAATTACAAAGAGTGCATCAACATTACGTTCAAGCAGGAAGGCAAGCTTACGCTTCTCTTCCTGTACGGAATTCTCTGAGCTACAGAGCAATAACGCATACCCAAGCGGGCCGAGCAACTTTTCCAGTTGCTCGACAATTTCTGTAAAAAAAAGGTATTCGAAATCTCAGGGACTATGATCCCAATACTCTTGGTTACCCTGAGTTTCAAGGAACGTGCTACCGCATTACGCTGATAGTGCAACATATTTACAGCAGAAAGCACCTTCCTCTCTGTCTCAGGATTCACCACCCCCCCGAGATTATTCAGAACTCTACTGACAGTGGCAATGGAGACGCCAGCAAGATTCGCGACATCCTTGATTGTTGCTGCTTCTCGTTTGCCCATGTATCAACCTTCCTATGCGCGGCGTGCATATTTCTTCATGTCGAAGTAAACCGCAATGATAATGATAAAGCCTTTTACTAATTGCTGGTAGTAGCTGTCTACACCCAAGAAGGACATTCCGTAGTTGATCAAGCCCATGGTGAAGACACCAACCATCATACCGCTGACCTTACCAACACCACCATTCTGGGAAACACCACCGACTGTAACAGCAGCAATGGCGTCCAGCTCCATACCGTTTGCGGTAAGAGAGTTTGCAAGACCAAGACGGCTGGCTAGTAGTGTACCTGCTGTACCATAGAGCAATCCAGCATAGAAGTATACCATCATGAGGTCGCGTTCCACATTGATTCCACTCACACGAGCCGCTTGTGCATTACCACCGATAGCATAGAAGTGTGTTCCTTGGCGGGTATGCTTGAGCAGTATCCAGACAATCAGAGCAGCTATGACAACATAGATGATGAGATTAGGAACAGGACCTACGCTTCCCTGGCTGATGTTCTTGAAGTTTTGGTTCAATGAACCAACAACGGCTGCTTTGGTATAGATAAGCTGCAAGCCCTTTGCAATGGACATTGAACCCAGTGTAGCGATAAAGGGTGGAAGTTTTCCATAAGCGATCAAGTAACCGTTAAAAAGACCGAACAGGCCACCGGCGGCAACTGCAGCGACGATGGGAACGATCAAAGGAAACGTTTGACCTGCATAAATAGCAGAGCTATAATCCGGATTCTGTGCGAAGGAAGCCGCAACGCTTGCGGTCAAACAGACGACATATCCGATGGAAAGGTCAATTCCCTTGGTGATGATAATCATACCAACACCCAATGCGGCAAAAGATCTGACTGACTCTGCAATCAAAAGGTTCCTGATACTGCTCCATCGAAGTGCTTGACCGTTGGTCAGAATGGAAAGCAATAGCAACAATCCAACGAAGGTGACCCAAGTTGTATATTGTGAGGCAACTTTTTTTGCTGTCGTTAAATAATTTTTTCATTTCCATGGTAGGTTTTTTCTCCCTCTCTCTTACATGAACTTCGTTGCGAGACGCATGATATTCTCTTGGGTGCACTCAGACTTGTCCAACACGCCAGTACATTTCCCAGAACAAAGGACCATTACACGGTGGGACATTCCAATTAATTCCGGCATTTCCGAGGAAACCATGATGATGGCCTTTCCCTGCTCAACCAGCTGTCCCATAATCTGGTAGATTTCATATTTTGCCCCCCCGACATCAATGCCTCTAGTCGGCTCATCCATAATCAGGATATCCGGCAAGGTCATCAACCATCTACTGATAATAACCTTCTGCTGATTACCTCCCGAGAGGTTCTGGATCAATGTTTCCATAGTTGGAGTCTTGGTCCTGAGGGCTTTGTTGTATCGAACAGACTCTTCTTTCATCTCTTTGTGCTTAAGAAGGTGTACCTTGTTCAGATACTCTTTCAAGGAGGCGATGGAAGTGTTGCTGGATATATTCATCAACGGAAAAATACCACTGCCTCGTCTATCCTCGGTAATCATCCCAATACCATGTTCGATGGCCTTTCGGGGGGGAGTCATATCCAGAATCTCATCACCATCAACATAGATTTTCCCAGCACTAGTTGCTCTCACTCCAAAGATTGCTTCCATCAATTCAGTACGTTGTGCCCCCCCAACAAGACCTCCGATGCCAAGAATTTCTCCACGATGTACCTCAAAAGAAACATCCTGGAAACTTCTGGGATTGGGTGAACTTAGATTTTCCACCTTCAGCAACACCTCTCCCACTTTGCTCTTGAATTCAGGGAATCGAAGTGTTGCATCACGGCCAACCATAAGCGAGATGAGTTTCTCGTTGGTCATTTCCTCTACGTCATAGGTTCCGATCATCTGACCATCACGCATAACACTCACTTCATCAGCAATAGCAAAGATCTCTTCCATCTTATGGGAGATGTAAATAACAGCCACATTTTGATCCCTCAATTGATTGATGATCTTGAATAGGTGCTGTACCTCGTTGTCCGTAAGGGAGCTGGTAGGTTCATCCATGACAACAACCGAAGAATTGTAGCTGACCGCCTTGGCAATCTCACAAGTCTGCTGCATTGAGATGGACAGTGAGCCGATGCGAACTTCCGGTTTCACATTAATTTCCAAATTCTTAAGCAGCGTGCGGGTATCGTCATTCATTTTCTTGTGGTCGATCAAACCGAACTTGTTCAGTGGCTCGCGACCCAGGTAGAGGTTCTCTGCTACCGAGCGCTCAGGAACATTGCTGAGCTCCTGGTGAATCATCGATACTCCTTGGTTGAGTGCATCATGAGAGTCCTTGAACCGGTGCTCTTTCCCATTGAGTTTAATGATTCCTTTATCTTCCTGATAAATACCGAACAAACACTTCATCAACGTCGATTTGCCTGCACCATTCTCACCCATCAAGGCGTGTACTGTTCCCGGTTTAACCCGGAGAGTTACTTCATCCAGGGCTTTAACACCAGGGAAGGTTTTGGTAATCCCTTCCATTTCCAGGGCAAATGTTGTGTCCATCTGTCTTCCTCTTTCCGTCTTTTGCAATCGTCGTTCATAAAGTGCCTCCTGCCACCATTGGCAGCAGGAGACAATCTTGTCTTACATCAAATCTTTGTAATTCTCTTTGGTAATCGGCTTGAAAGGAACCAGATAGCACTGGGAAATGACAGCAGGGTCATTTGCAGGTGCTTCACTGATGACTTCCTTGGCAGGCTCAATTCCCCCCCAAGCGGTTACGCCCTGTGCAGTGCCCTTGGTGGCCATTGCAAGAGCAAGCTCAAATGCGGT
>JDSH01000113.1_pt1 | contig 26661 bp, 35 predicted proteins | sample 199451 | NCBI WGS metagenome assembly JDSH01 (sample SAMN02584198, study PRJNA231836) | bioreactor metagenome | isolation source: continuous culture bioreactor electron acceptor NO2- transfer2 day 38 after... | place: Germany: Bremen | reverse complement strand
TCCAGCGTAATGCTGGCGCGCTCAACGGATAGCCGCCAACTGGCCGGCAAGCTGTCACGGCTCATCAGTGTGGTCAACAGAGCGATTGGAGAGCCGGTTTCCAGTTCAATCAGGTCCATCTGCAATGGCTGAGTAAGCTGGAAGTCCTCCCAGTGCGCCTGCCGGAGGATGACCCGGCCATCCACAGAGGAGCTGATGCTCCCCCCCCGCTCGAGTACACCGGATTCCGATAGTACCGTGCGCGCCTCTGCCAGACGCTGGTCCGTCAGCCACCAGACGCCGGCTTTAAAGCCGGCGAAGGCCACTATTCCTGTGATAACGAGAAATGACAGCAGGCGTTTCATCCGGTAACTCCCGGCCAGAAGTATCAGTTACGGGAAATCAGCGTACCGACACCCTCGTCGGTGAAGATTTCCAGCAGGCAGGCGTGGGCCACTCGTCCGTCGATAATGTGGGAGGTGCGCACGCCATTTTCTACCGCACTCAGGGCACAGCGGATTTTTGGCAACATGCCGCCATGGATGGTGCCGTCTTCAATCAGGTCGTTGACCTGTTGGGCGGTCAGACCGGTCAGCACTTTGTCCTCCTTGCTCTTGAGGCCGGAGACATTGGTCAGCAGGATCAGCTTCTCCGCCTTCATAGCTTCTGCCACCTTGCCGGCTACCAGGTCCGCATTGATGTTGTAGGAAGCGCCATCCGGCCCGACACCGATGGGCGCGATGACCGGGATCACGTTGCTGCGGGTCAGCATGTCGATAACATCCACGTTGACGCTTGCGACCTCGCCAACATGGCCAATATCGATGATTTCAGGTCGCTCAAGCTCCGGCGAGCGATTGACCACTTCCAACTTCCGGGCCCGGATCAGATTGGCATCCTTGCCGGTCAGGCCCACCGCGGTGCCACCATGGGCATTAATCAGGGAAACGATTTCTTTGTTCACCTGGCCGCCGAGCACCATTTCGACCACGTCCATGGTCTCCGCATCGGTAACCCGCATGCCGTTAACAAAGCGGGACTGGATATTCAGGCGCTCCAGCAGCTCACCGATCTGGGGGGGGCCGCCGCCGTGAACCACGATGGGGGGGTTGATCCCCCCCACCAGTTTCATCAGCACCACGTCCCGGGCGAAACTGCTTTTCAGGTCTTCGTTCTCCATGGCGTTGCCGCCGTATTTGATCACGACCGTCTTGCCGGTAAACCGTTGGATATAGGGCAGGCCCCCCCGGCTCAGTACCGAGGCCACCTGCATTGCTGTTTCACGATCCAGCGCCATGATGTTGTGTTAATCCTTACGACAGTAATGGGTTTCAGAATTCCGCCACCAGGTCTGGTGCCGCTTTCTGCAGTTGCTCCCGGAACACGGATTTGATCCGTTCCAGTGCCTGTTCGGTTTCGGCTTCGAAGCGCAGAACCAGAACCGGCGTGGTATTGGACGCACGGCATAGCCCCCCCCAGCCATCGGCATAATCTACCCGAATGCATCGATGGTACTGATATTGCCGTCACCAAAATCCGCCTGCTGACCTAGCCGTTCAATGATGGCGAACTTGTCTTTCTCGGTCACCTCGACATTCAGCTCAGGGGGGGTACTGATATCTTCGGGGGGGAAGTCTTCAAAGACCTCATCGGAGTGGCGATCCTCAATGCCCAGGATTTCCAGCAGCCGGGCCGCCGAGTAAAGGCCATCGTCAAAGCCGTACCAGCGTTCGCCGAAGAAAATGTGTCCGCTCATTTCGCCGGCCAGCAGGGCTCCGGTTTCCTTCATTTTCGCTTTCATCAGGGAATGGCCGGTTTTCCACATAATCGGGCGCCTCCGGCCTCCGAGATCACGCTGGCCAGCCGGCGGCTGCACTTCACGTCATAGAGCACATCCGCGCCGGGATTGCGGGACACCACATCCCTGGCAAATAGCATCAGCAGGCGATCCGGCCAGATGATCTTGCCGGTATTGGTAACCACGCCCAGACGATCACCATCGCCATCAAAGGCCAGCCCGATATCGGCGCCGGTCTCCTTAACCTTGGCAATCAGGTCCTGCAGGTTCGCGGGTTTGCCGGGGGGGTCCGGGTGATGATTCGGGAAATCACCGTCCACTTCACAATACAGTGGCGTGACTTCACAACCCAGTTCCTCAACCAGCATGGGGGGCCCAGCTCTCCGGCAATGCCGTTACCGGCATCCACCACCACTTTCAACGGCGCCGCCACAGCAATATCACCGACGATACGGTCCAGATAGGCGCGGCGCACGTCGTCCCGGGATTGCTCACCCTGCCCTCTGGCAAGGTCGGCGGTCTGGATGCGCTGGTACAGCTTCTGGATAGCTTCACCAGACAGGGTCTCTCCGCCCAGCATGATCTTCAGGCCGTTATAGTTGGCTGGATTATGGCTACCGGTCACCATAACGCCAGAACCGGTCTGCAGGTGATGGGTTGCAAAGTACAGCACCGGCGTAGGTATGGCCCCCCCCAGGTGAATGATGTTACAACCGGTCGCCATAATGCCGCGCCCCCCCAGGGCATCAGCCAGTTCCGGACTGGAGTGCCGGCCATCGTAGCCAATACAGATATCTGTGACACCGCGCTCGGTCGCTTCCGAGCCGATCGCGCGACCAATGACTTCAACCACCTCTGCCGAAAGGGTCTGACCAACGATGCCCCCCCGGATGTCATAGGCGCGGAAGATTTCCGGGTTGATCTGAACCGAAGGCACCTCGGCCTCAGCCACTTCAGGAATGTCCTCGTCGAACAGGGAATCCTCGGAGCCACCAAAGCCGAGCACATCCTCGTCACCATCGAGCATGTCAATGTCCGGCATGTCCTTGTCCTGAAACAGCGGTTCATCCTCCGCCGTCGCTGCCTTGCGGCGGGCAGGAGCCGCTTTGGGCGCAGCCGCCTCCGCGGCCTTGGCCACCCGCTTCTCAACCATCTGGGACAGACGGAACAGCACTTCTCCGGTGGACGCCACCATATCCCAGCGCAGAGCCGGCAGTTTCATCCGCTCGCCTCCGAACACCTTGTGGGCCCACTGAATGAGCGCGGTCACATCCTGACGTATTCCACGCTGAGCGTTGCCAAGAAGCATCCAGACCAGAACAGCCGCCACCAGCGCAGGCACCCCCCCCACCAGAATCGCCAGGAGAATGGTGCTTACCGGCGCCACCGGTGCCGAAGCCGGTTGGTAACGGACGGACCAGTCCGGGTTGATCAGGGTGCGAGACAGCTCAGGGCCGCTGCCGTTACCGGCGCTGGCCACCGTTCGGGAAGCGCCGGACACGGATTGGACCAGTGACAGCTGGCCCCCCCCGAGTTGCGGGTTGCTCACGGCCAGCATTGGCCGTATGTGGGAGCTTCAAAAACCGCCAGCACGCTACCGACCACGGCATTGCTTGTGGGATGACGCACTGCCGCGGCAAATTGCAGATACCACTGATTGTCGCGGGGGGGGAAGGCGTCCGGCAACAGGTTCTGTCCATTTTCTGCCCGCCGGGCCAGTTCCAGGCCCGCAAATCCCAGCAGGGTATCGCCGTTACCGGTCCGGGGGGGCACTTCCCGGTAAGGGAAGACAAACACCTGAGCGGAACCGGGCAGCGCCGTTTGCAATTGTCCGGCGAGATTGGCCAGATCAGACCGCTCGGCCAGAGCAAGGGCAGCGTAACGCTGGTTCGCCACCGCCCGAACCTGTTCCTGCAGCGCCGTCAGTGACTGATTCAGGCGCCGTTGCGCAGTGTCTACCTCCATGGCGCTGGCCGCCTCATAGCGGGCCTCTCCCGAGGGCACCACCACCAGAAAGTGGGCCAGCACCACCGCGACCACGCCGGCCACCAGCACCACCAGCGATTGGTTCAACCCGACCGATCCGAGTTTCTTTAAACCGGAGCCAGCGGCTTCTTTTGACGTTTTGGACGGTTTCTGTTTCTTTCCGGGTTTCTTGTCCGGCTGCTCATCACCGGAAGACGCGTTGGTTTTTTTTCTTGGCGAATTTCATAATGCATCCCGCAGTTATTTTCTTTCCCGGATAGGTCTTTATCCGCTGAGTATAGACGCCGGCCAGTTATCTCGCTGCCAGGTAAAGATGCCCGACTCAGTGGCTCCCGGTGGAGCCAAAGCCACCTTCACCCCCCCGGTCACTGGCATCAAATTCGGTCACAATCTCGAACTCCACCTGTACCACAGGCACCAGCACCATCTGGGCAATACGTTCGCCCACCTCGATGGTGAATGGCGTCTGGCCCCCCCGATTCCAGCAGGACACCATCAACTCGCCCTGATAGTCGGAATCGATCAACCCCCCCACCAGATTGCCGAGCACGATCCCATGCTTGTGTCCGAGCCCGCTCCGGGGGGGCAGGATCATGGCAGCCAACCCCCCCGGGTCGGCAATATGCACAGACAGGCCGGTGGGAATCAGGTGGGTCTCACCCGGCATAACGGTCTTGGCTTCCTTTAATGCCGCCCGGAGATCAAGGCCTGCAGAGCCTTCCGTAGCGTATTCGGGAAACGGAATCGCGGTACCAATGCGATCATCCAGAACCCGCACCTCAAACTTTCTTTTACTCATGCCTGTTCAATCCTGTTGCTGTGGTCTGCAATCAACGCCACCAGACGGGCAGCGATCGCCTGTTTGCTGTCCGGCCCGATGGATTCCGAACCCTCAGGCCAGAACACCGTAACCGCATTTCGATCGCTGCTGAAGCCGAGCCCGGGCACGGACACATCGTTGGCGACAATCATATTGAGTTTCTTGCGCTGCATCTTGTCGGTCGCATAGCGCGCCACATCCGTAGTCTCGGCCGCAAAGCCGACCGTGAAAGGCGCATCAGCCCTGGCTGCGATGGTCGCCAGGGTATCGGGGGGTTACGGACCAGCGCCAGGCTCATGTTGTCGTTGGTTTTCTTGATTTTCTCGCTGGCGAACACCTCGGGCCGGTAATCTGCCACCGCGGCCGTGGCGATAAAGATATCGCAGCCTTCATCGACCGCCTTGCTGGCGGCTTCCAGCATCTCCTGAGCGGTGCTGACAGGCCGGACATCAACCCCCCCCGCTGGGGGGGCCGACAAACTGACAGGTCCACTGACAAGCACCACCTCGGCTCCGGTGGCAACAGCTGCACCGGCCAGGGCATAGCCCATCTTGCCCGAGCTGTGATTGGTAATGTAGCGCACCGGATCGATCGGCTCCCGGGTTGGCCCGGCCGTGATCACCAACCGTTTGCCTGACAGCGGCCCGGTAGTTTCAACCACGCCCTCTCCGTTTACCAGACGAGCCAGACGTTCCGGCTCAAGCATGCGCCCAGGACCGGTATCACCGCAGGCCTGTTCGCCCTGGTCCGGTCCCCCCAGACGGTAATCTGCGGGTCTTCCGTCAACAGCGCCAGATTCCGCTGGGTACGGAAGTTCTTCCACATGGCCTGGTTCATTGCGGGGGGGGCCAACGCTATCGGCGCTTCGGTGGCGCAACAGACCGTGGTCAACAGGTCATCGGCCAGCCCATGGACCAGACGGGCCATAAAATCCGCAGACGCCGGCGCTACCACAACCTGATCGGCCCACTTGGCCAGCTCGATGTGCCCCCCCATGCCAGCTTCGGCTTCCGGGTCAAGCAGCGAGGTGCGCACCGGTTCGCCACTCAGAGCCTGATAGGTCAGCGGCGCAACAAATGCCTCCGCACCCCCCCGAGTCATGACAACCCGGACTTCGTGCCCCCCCGCTTTTTTTCAGCAGTCGAACCAGCTCCGCACTTTTATAGGCGGCGATACCACCGGTAATTCCCAACAATATTCGCTTGGCGGTCATGCTGGCTCCGTAATCCCGTAAAATGAAAGAGTTATAAGATAGCATGCCGAGCGCAGACGGACAGCCCGCCAGAACCCCCCCTGTTCGTTTACCAAATGTTACCTTTTGGAGTAACCTTTGTAATTTCGAGAACCCGGTGCAGGACGCACTCCCCCCCCGAAACCAGCAAGGAAGCAAACATGCCACCCAGCCATTGGCCCGCCGATGAGCGGCCCCCCCGTGAGCGATTGCTCACTCACGGCCCTGAATCATTGTCAGATGCCGAACTCCTGGCCATTTTCCTGCGTACCGGTACCACCGGCATGCCGGTGATGGCCCTGGCCCGACACCTGATCACCGAATTTTCCGGACTGCGCGGCCTGATGACCGCTTCCCGCCGACAATTCTGCGAGGTCAAAGGCCTGGGCACCGCCAAATATGCCAGGTGCAGGCTGCCATGGAAATGGCGAGGCGAGTGATGGACGAGCCGCTGCGCCAGGGCGACCCGCTGCGCTCACCGGAAGATACCCGGCGCTTTCTCACCAGCCGCCTGGGCACTTATCCTCATGAAGTGTTCGCCGGCCTGTTCCTGGACAACCGTCACCGGGTCATCCAGTACCGGGAGCTGTTCCGGGGGGGTACGATAGACGGCGCAGCGGTTTACCCCCCCCGGGAGGTGGTGCGCCAGGCTCTGGAGGACAATGCCGCCGCAGTCATCTTTGCCCACAACCATCCGTCAGGCGTGGCCGAGCCAAGCCAGGCTGACATTTCCCTGACCCGCCGGCTGAAAGAGGCCCTGGGACTGGTCGATATCAGGGTTCTTGACCATATGGTTATCGGCCACGGTGAGGTAATATCCCTTGCTGAACGAGGATTGATGTAGCCCCCCCGTGAAGGATACCGCCCCCCCGAAACTGGCCAAATTCCCAACAATTTTTTTGCGTTGGTCGGCCAGTTCTGGTATAAAAGCGTCCCTTTCTGGCGGCGTCTGGCGAGCAGCGTTCTGTTTCAGAAGCGCAAACCGGCAGCAGGTATGGCTCCGGAGCAACCAGAGACGCATTAAAAACGAATTCGTATTGATAGAGACCATTGCTCAGGTCGGAGGCAAGTATGTCCAGAGTTTGTCAGGTTACCGGTAAGCGTCCGGTTACCGGTAACAACGTTTCCCACGCGATGAACCACACTCGTCGTCGTTTTCTGCCGAATCTGCAGAACCACCGTTTCTGGGTTGAGTCCGAGAAGCGTTTCGTGAAGCTGCGCGTTTCCACCAAGGGCATGCGCATCATCGACAAAAAAGGCATTGACGCTGTGCTGGCCGATCTTCGTGCCCGCGGCGAGAAAGTTTAAGGAGCCGCATCATGCGCGAGAAAATCAAGCTGGTATCTTCAGCAGGCACTGGTCACTTCTACACGACCAAAAAGAACAAGCGTAACACCCCCCCGGAAAAAATCGAGATCAAAAAGTACGATCCGGTTGTCCGTAAGCACGTTGCGTACAAGGAAGCCAAGATCAAGTAATTGATCCTGCCTCCACAAAAAAAACCCGGCATCTGCCGGGTTTTTTATTGCCTGGACGCATCAGACAAGACTCAGAATGTTTCCAGATAGCCTTTGGGCAGCGCCACATCCATGGCAATGGGAAGGTGGTCGAAACCGGATAGCTCACCACTTCAGAGCGCCGGATTTCCAGAGAGGGACTGACAAGAATATGGTCAAGCGCCTTTTCCGGGCGCCAGCTCGGGAAGCTGTGCGCGGTGTCGGGCAGCGGAATCAGATCGGTTTCTTTCAGCGGTGTTCGTGTCAGCAACTGCTCTGCATGGGCATTCATGTCCCCCCCCATGAGCACCACATGCCGATAGCTCGCAATCTGCTCGCGGATAAATCCAAGCTGCTTCTGCTGGGCCGACTTGCTGAGAGAGAGATGCATCAGCACCAGTACCAGCGGGTCTTCCTCATCCCCCCCGTAGCGCGCAATGATGGCGCCACGCCCGGGAATCAGTCCCGGCAACTTGTGTTCAGTGACATCCAGCGGGCGGAAACGGCTCAACAGGCCATTACTGTGCTGGGCAATCTGGCCGAGGTTACGATTTAATTGCTGATACCAGTAAGGAATCCCGGCCGCCTCGGCCAGGTATTGCACCTGATTGATGTAACCACTGCGGAGACTGCCGCCATCACACTCCTGCAGGGCAACCACATCATACTGACTTAGCAGGGTGGCAATCCGATCCAGGTTTTCGTAGCGCCGGCGATTGGGCAGAAAATGCTGCCAGCTGCGGGTCAGGTAATGGTGATAGGACGAAGTGTTGATACCAACCTGAATATTGAAAGTCAGTAGCCGGATGTGCCGGTGAGCTTCAAACTCCGGCACATGCTCGCTCCCGGAACAAGTGCCCCCCCGGGAGCTTTCCTGGTTTCTGAGTATACCGTTCAGCTGGTTACGGATTCGCTTGTACATTATCAGCCGCTTCTCCGGTCAGCCCATCCAGCGTCCGGCGAACCGCATGGCGCCTTACTCAGACCCGCTGCGCTCTTTTTCCGCCAGATACTCGACCACCTTCAGGGTGTTTTCGTGACTACCCGCCATGGAGGCACTTACCACGTACTTGCCATCAACCAGCATAGTCGGTGTACCGGTAATGCGCGCGCCACGAATCTTGGCCTGGGCCTGCTGCACTCTGGCACGCACCCCCCCGAAACTGTTGTAGTTTTCCAGAAACTTCTCGGCGTTCACGCCATACCCGGCAACAAAATCAGCCAGAGCTTCCGGGGGGGTATTGAGGGGGGGACGGCGCTCTCCGGCCAGGGCATCAAACAGCGCGTCATGCACCTTGTCCAGCTCGCCCATCGCCTCAAGGGCATAGAATGCGTAGGCATGCGGCTCCCAGCTGCGGCCCAGTGCCGCTGGCAGCTTCACATAGTTGATGTAGTCCGGAGCCTCCGCTTCCCAGGCTTCAGCCAGCGGCTTGAAGTTGTAGCAGTGCGGACAGCCGTACCAGAAGACTTCCGCCACTTCGACACCGTTATCCGATGCCGTTCTTACCGGATTATCCAGTACCCGGTAATGCTCTCCGGCCACCCAGGGCTGGGCATTGACCAGGGAAGCGGCAGACAACAGTGAAAGTGCCAGAACGGCGGAAGACGTCAGGGTTCTGATCATCGGGAATCTCCGAGCCATCAATGAATTTTAACGAGGATTATGACCCAGGGATGCGAAAAAGTTCCACCGGAGGGCCAAAGGAATGCGTTACCGAACGGTTAGGTATTATGAATACCGGATATCAAAAACCCCCCCGCCGAGGCGGGGGGGTTTTCAGTCGTAACTGACGGCTGTCGATCAGTTCAGGCCGGATACGTAGCTGGCGACCGCCTCAATCTCAGCGTCTGTCAGCTTGGAGGCAACATCCATCATGATGCCGGCATTCGCGCCTCCGGCGCGCTCACCCGCCCGGTAAGCCTTCAACTGCTTGATAACATATTCTGCAGTCTGCCCGCCCAAGGCAGGGTAACCTGCCGGCTCGTTGCCAATGCCGGAGGGGGGGTTATGGCAACCGGAACAGGCCGGCACACCGGAGGCCATATTGCCGCCGCGGTACAGTGCCTGACCCTGCTCAACCAGATCCGGATTGGCCTGACCAACAACCATTTCCTGGCTGTTGAAGTAGGCAGCCAGATCCTGCAAATCCTGATCGGACATGGCATTGAGGAGGCCCGTCATTTCAGGAATGGCACGATCCCCCCCGGATTTGATGTCAACCAGCTGGTTGTACAGGTATTTCTCGCCCAGACCGGACAGTTTCGGATACACAGCCATTACCGGCTTGGCACCACCCTGTCCATGACAGCCCGCACACACTGCTGCGTTCTGTTCACCCGCTGCCGGATCTCCTGCCCCCCGTGAGCCATCGCTGTAAGGCCAACTCCGAGAACAACTCCTGCGATCAGTCTTTTCATGCTCGCTCCGCTTCTCTCATCTTTGCATCTTGAAAGTATTCTTCGTTGTGCAGCCGGCAGGCACTGGGTCGTCAGGTGCAAAACCGGGGGGGCATACAGCGGCAACGCGAGGCGTCCCGCCGGAAATTGGTGTAGCATTATACATTAATCGCCGATAACTGAAATCCAAAGGAACACCAACCGTCGTGGACCCTGATCTGACTCAAAAAAAGCCTCTCGTTCAACAGCGCCCGTTTTCTCATCAGCGCCTCCAAACTGGACGAATGCCCCCCCCGACCATGGCGCTGAAGTTGCCTTTGCCGGCCGCTCCAATGCGGCAAATCCAGCGCCCTGAACGCTATCACCGCCAACGGCAAACTGGCCCGCACCAGTAAAACGCCCGGCCGGACCCGGCTGATCAACTTTTTCAGCCTGAACCGGGAACATGCCCGTCTGGTCGACCTGCCCGGTTACGGCTATGCGAAAGTGTCCCGGGACATGAAAGACGACTGGCAACAGCATCTCGGCCATTACCTGAATGATCGCCGCTGCCTGCGTGGCCTGGTTCTGGTGATGGACATCCGGCACCCGCTCACCGATTTCGACCAGATGATGGTGGAATGGTGTGAACATAACCACCTTCCGCTCATGATTCTGGCCACGAAGGCCGACAAACTGAAGTTTGGTCAGGCAAAAACCGCCATGCTGGGTATCGCGAAAAAGCTGAAGGAATATCAATGTGTGGAGCACCTCATCATGTTCTCTGCCACCTCCAAGCGCGGAGTCGACGAGTGCCGGGAAGCGCTGACCCACTGGCTGAAAGCCTCGGAACAGGAGCCGGTTGAGGCATAAAAAGCCGGCCTGAAGAAGACAGGCCGGTGAAAACGTCAGGGTTTGCGACGTGCTATGTGCCTCTGCAACCACAGAGGCCGAAAACTGAGAACTCACTCAGGAGACGCAGGGAGTGTCCGGTTCCCAACGTCATTAGCTGTGACTGCGCCGCATTCAAAAAGTTCAATATCAGATCAAACTTTGACCAGACCAGCCAGGCTCATGCCTCAACGCCAGAGATACCCTGGGCCTCAGGCAAGGTAGGACGGTATTTTTCTCGCAATGCCAGTACCCTTTCACGATACTCCGGCGTGAGATAGGGCACTTCCAGCGTCAGCACCTGATAGATCCCCCCCTGTTTTAACTCGGTCAGGGACAGACTGGCAGGCTCCTCGGCCGCATGAGCCGTCTTCAGAAACGCCATCCAGTTGGTAATCACCAGCCAGACATTCAGTGACATGGCCGAACGCAGATCCTCCGGCTGAGGCTGGATAATGCCGGCATCCGCCAGCTTTGCGAAAATCCGGTTAATGGCCGCCAGACAGCGATTGGTAAACTCCCGGTAGTCCTGGCGCAGCCGCGGGTCACTGTCGAGCAGGTATTCCAGATCCCGGTGGAAGAAGCGATAGCTCCAGAGGCCGTCAAACACCGACTCAAGATAGAAGGTCATATCCTCCAGGGTGATCGGTCGGTCTTCCGGAATATCCAGGTAGTAGTCCACCAGCTTTTCATATTCCTGGAAAATCTCGTAGATGATGTCGGACTTGTTGCGGAAGTGGTAATACAGATTACCCGGCGATATCGCCAGGTGCGCGGCAATGTGATTGGTGGTGATATTGCGCTCACCCTTGTCATTAAACAGCTCCAGGCTGGATAACAGTATCTTGTCTCTGGTTTTCATCGTCATGCCGGTGTTTGTTGTTATCAGTGTCACGGATGGCCTAAAGAGCCATCCGGCTTTCTTGACTGCCTAGATATATACTCTAATAATAGCTTCAAGCGCAAATCGCACAGATTTTGGCCAACGACAATAACCGACTGCCAGCGCCTGTCGCTCCGGGCAGTCAGGGGGGGGAGAAAACCATGGGTGCCACCGTCGTCCAGCTCACCGAGAGCAAGAAGCAGATCCAGCATACGCATCGCGTCTTTGAGGACCAGAAGAAGGCGTTCCGCAACAACCCGATGCCGTCCCTGACCGAGCGCAAAGAGAACCTCAAGCGTCTGAAACGGGCGCTACTGGCCCATCAGGATCGCCTGGTCGAGGCCATCGATCGGGATTTCAGCTGTCGCTCCAAAGACGAATCCCTGATCGCCGAAGTCATGCCGTCTATTCAGGGCATCAATTACACGCTGAAGAATCTTGGCGACTGGATGAAGCCTCCAAACGCCATGTTTCGGTTCTGTTCCAGCCCGCCAGCAACAAGGTTTACTACCAGCCAAAAGGGGGGGTTGTAGGCGTCATCGTGCCCTGGAATTACCCTCTGTATCTGGCGGTCGGTCCACTGGTCGCTTCCCTGGCGGCTGGCAACCGCACCATGATCAAGATGTCGGAATTCACTCCGCACACGTCGGCCCTGTTCAAGGAGATCATCGAGTCGATGTTCCCGGAGGATCTGGTGTCGGTGATCACTGGCGAGGCCGATGTGGCGGCCGATTTCTCCCAACGGCCTTTCGATCACCTGCTGTTTACCGGTTCTACTTCGGTGGGCAAGCTGGTGATGCGCGCGGCAGCCGAAAATCTGACCCCCCCGGTAACCCTTGAGCTCGGCGGCAAATCCCCCCCGGCCATTGTTTCGCCGGATGTGCCGATGGAAGATGCGGCCCAGCGTATCGCCTTCGGCAAAGCTTCAATGCTGGCCAGACCTGCGTGGCACCGGACTATGTGCTCTGCCCTGCCGACCGGGTGCAGGCGTTCGTGGATGAATTCCGGGCGCGGTTCGCCGAGATGTACCCGAGCCTGCGGGATAACGACGACTACACGGCCATCATCAATGAGCGCCAGTACAATCGTTTGCAGGGCTATCTGGAAGATGCCAGGGCCAAGGGGGGGGCTGAACTGGTGGAGATCAATCCCGCCAACGAGAATATGAAGGACGGTACCCGGAAGATTCCGCTAACGCTGGTGTTGAAGACCACGCCGGACATGAAGGTGATGCAGGACGAGATTTTCGGCCCGATCCTGCCGGTCATCAGTTACGGCAGTCTGGACGAGGCGATCCATTACATCAATGACCGGCCACGGCCGCTGGCGCTGTATTTCTTTGGCTATGACAAGTCCCACCAGCAGCATGTGGTGGACAACACCCATTCTGGCGGCATGTGCATCAATGATGCGCTGATGCACGTGGCCCAGGACGACCTGCCGTTCGGCGGGATTGGTGATTCCGGTATGGGGGGGCACTATCACGGTAAGGAAGGCTTCCTGACCTTCTCTCATCACCGGGCGATTTTTACCAAGCAGAAGTTCAACAGCGGCAAATACGTGTATGCGCCCCCCATGGCACCGCAGCGCATCGGTTGGTGTATAAGCTGTTTATTCGCTGACAAAACACGCCTGCCTGCTTGGCTGGGAGCAAGGCCAAGGTGCAGGATGTCTCTCCAGGACACGCCGTTAATACGTCCATGTAGGCTTGAGCAAAACATCCCTGTTTTGCACAGTCCTGGAGAGACACCCTGCACCCTGGCCACCAGACGTTCTAGCAAGCCTGAACAGAATAATAAAAGACAAAGAAGCTTCTACAATGACAAGCCAACACGATACGAAGAATTCCTGTCAGTCGGATGTTAGCCGTCGCAGTTTCCTCAAAACCGGTTTAGGCGGCGCGGTGTTTCTGAGCACCGTCAGCCTCTCTGCCGGGCTAACCGGCTGCGCTACGGCCCCCCCCGCGGGCCGGGTCAGTGCGGTCGACAGCCGCATGGACGCCCGCCACCAGTTCCAGTTTCTGAGCCGGGATGACATCGCCCTGTTCGAGGCCCTGTTGCCGGCCATGTTTGCCGGAGCTCTGCCGGAGGAACCGAACCAGCGTCGCTTTGCCATTGCCGGCACGATTGAACGGATCGACCAGGGCATTGTGAAGTTCGGCCCGGCGAATCAGCAGGAGCTGCGCAAGCTCTTTGATCTGCTTAACTTTGCCCCCCCCACCCGGATCGCCCTGGGCCGGGTATGGTCAGACTGGCCCTCGGTCAGTACCGCCGATGCCGACGCGTTTCTGCGGCGCTGGCGGGACAGCCGGATCGGACTTTTGAATAACGGCTACATTGCCCTGACCAAGATCAGCAATGTCGCCTTCTATGGGCATGAAGACCACTGGCACCTGTCTGGATATCCGGGGGGCCTCCCGCCTGGATGGTGGATGCCTTGCCACAATTCAAACCTGCCGTTTGAGAAAACCCCCCCGGATACCCATCGTATTGAGGAGCGAAGTATGTCCATGAACGATCCCATTGCCCGGGGGGGACTGGCTGCCGGCTGGAATGTGACCGATGCCAGCAAACTGAGTGAAAACCGCACGGTAGAGGCGGATGTTGTGGTTATCGGTACCGGTGCCGGAGGTGGCACAACCGCGGAGATCCTCGCCCGTCAGGGGGGGCTGTCAGTGATTCTGGTGGAAGAGGGTCGACTGTATTATCAGAAAGACTTCAAGATGGACGAGCTGACGTCCTACGCCAATCTGTACCAGGAAGGCATGAGCCGGGTCACCGCCGATGGCGCCATCGCGATTTTGCAGGGCCGCTGTGTCGGCGGCTCCACCACGGTAAACTGGACCAGCAGCTTCCGCACACCGGACGAAACGCTCACCTACTGGAGCCAGGAGCTCGGCCTCGAAGGACTGGCGCCGGACGCCATGGCCCCCCCCTGGTTTGAGGGCCGTGAGCAGCGCCACAACATGGCGCCCTGGGAAACCCCCCACCCAACCTGAACAACGACATCCTGCGACAGGGCTGCGAAAAGCTCGGCTACTCCTGGCAGGTAATCCCAAGAAACGTCAAAGGCTGCTGGAACAGCGGTTACTGCGGCGTGGGCTGCCCTACCAACGCCAAACAGGGGGGGGCACTACTCACCACCATCCCGGGCGCACTGGATCACAAAGCACAGCTCTTCCACGGTCTGCGGGCAGAACGCCTGGTGATGAGTCAGGACCGGATCGACCACTTGCTCGCCTCCGCCATGGGCCCGGATGGCGTCACCCCCCCATCCGGCATTACGGTCACCCTGAAAGCCCGGCAATTCGTGGTCGCCGCCAGCGCCATTGGCTCCCCCCCCGGCCTGCTGCTTCGCTCGCAGTTGCCCGACCCTTACCAGCGCGTGGGCAAGCGATCGTTCATCCATCCGGTCAACGCCACCGTCGCCCGCATGCCGGCGAAAATCGACCCGTTCTACGGCGCTCCCCCCCAGTCCATCTACTCGGACGAATTCAATTTCAAAGCAGGCACCGACGGCCCGGCAGGCTACAAACTGGAAGTACCGCCCCCCCTGCACCCGGCCATGGCAGCCGGCGTGGTACCCGGCCACGGCCAGCCACAGCGAGACAACCTGGGCCAACTGCCCTGGATGCAATCAGTCATCGCCCTGCTGCGCGACGGCTTCCACCCGGACAGCCCCCCCGGCGGCACAGTATCACTCAGAGACGACGGCAGCCCGGTACTGGACTATCCGATTACCGACTACCTCTGGCAAGGCTTGCGCAAAGCCTACCTCACCATGGCCGAAATTCAGTTCGCCGCCGGCGCCGAAGCCGTCCAGGCCATGCACCTGGACTCTGACTGGTACACCAGCTGGAACCAGGCCAGAGACGCCATCAACAACCTGCCCATGAAACCCCCCCACCGCGCCCGCCTGTTCACCGCGCACCAGATGGGCGGCTGCAGCATGGGCACAGACCCGAAAACCTCGGTGGTGAACGGCTTCGGTGAGCATCACCACATCGCCAACCTGAACATCCACGATGCCTCCATCTTTCCCACCAGCATCGGTGCAAACCCGCAGTTGTCGGTGTATGCGTTGGCAGCGAGGAACAGCTCGAGACTGGCGCAGAGGCTTGCCAACTCTGCCTGAACCGCGATTAAGAGGCCCCCCCCTTCCAGAGAGGCAATAAGGAGTCTGAAGTAGGAGCCGGGGGGGCGGCCAGCACTCCAGTTGATCGCGCAGGTCGGGGGGGGCGGGTTTCCGGGAGTCTTGAGGGCCATGGACGGCCCGAAAGAAGCGCACATGGATGTGCTTGTAGCGTCTCCCGGAAACCCGCCCCCCCGACCTGCGCCAGCACCAGAGTCATAAAACAGATTGTCGGCGCTCTGGACTACAGCCCCCCCAAAGGCAATGCTGCTATCCTACGGCTCACCAACAAAAGGAGCTGTGCATGCCCAAAGTCATATATCCCGGCACCTTCGACCCCCCCATCACCAACGGCCACACCGACCTCATCGAACGGGCCGGCCGCATGTTCGATGAAATTGTCGTCGCCGTCGCCTACAACCCGAAAAAGCAGCCACTTCTCAATCTTGAAGAACGCTGCGAACTGGTCCGCAAGGCCACCGCACACCTCCCCCCCAACGTCAGCGTCACCGGTTTCAGCAACCTGCTCGCCGACTTCGTGCGCGAGCAAAACGCCTCCGTTATCCTGCGGGGGGGACTGCGCGCGGTTTCTGACTTTGAATATGAATTCCAGCTTGCCGACATGAACCGCCGACTGGCGCCGGAAGTTGAGAGCGTGTTCCTGACGCCCGCCAACCACCTCTCTTACATCTCCTCCACCCTGATTCGCGAAATTGCCTCGCTGGGCGGGGGGGACATTTCCGAGTTTGTAGACCCGGCTGTGGCAGAAGCCCTGCAACAGAAGTTCAGCGAATCCTGAGGAAAATCCGAAGGGCGTTGATGATCACCGAAGCGCAGCTGATGGCGAAGTACCAGCAGCTGGCGGGTCGTTGAGATTCAGAGCAGCGGAGGCAGGGGGGGGATTTCCACGTCGTTTACGGTGAGTACCAGATCCTCCATCCGGCCATCCATTACCAGGCGCTCACCGTTCTGAACCAGCAGGCCCTGTTTGATCAACGGCGCCACCTGCATACGCACGGCGGGATAGTCTTCCGCAAGGGCAACCGGCATGCTGAAATTCACACTCCCGGTCAGCGCCTGCATGACCATCAACATGTTGTCACGCTGTTGATCGGAGAGCTCCGGATGGCTGATGTCCAGTGAGCCGGTAACTTCCCCCCCTTCAGGCGTTGCCAGACTGAGCTCCCGGATCCCCCCCATGGAAAATCCTTCGGCAGCAAGACTGCGGAGGGCTTCGTTAAAACGCTGCATCACCGCCATCTGTTGTTCAAACGCGGCCCTCGGGTCGTCTCCGGCGGTCAAAGCCAGTGCCTGCATATCCGCCATGGCGCCACTGAAGTCATTCCAACTGGCCACATCCAGGTTCTCCAGCGCCACCTCCAGCCGATGCGGCCCAAAGGCCTGATCCGCCAGAGCAGCCGATTCCAGCGACAGGGTAACCTGCGAGTCCAGGCGCTCGCCGTTCTGGCGGGCATCACTGGCGCTTTCAAGCGAAATCCCTGCCAAGGTCATTGTGGGAGCCTCAGCCCCCCCCTGCAAGGTCAGGTTATCCACGGTCATCACGCCAGTGCCGGTCCAGATATCCCCCCCCACCAGCCATTCCATGCTCTGTTCCATATGGACGTTATCGATCGTCACATCCATTTCCGGATCGCTGAGGCGGATAGCCGGCCAGACCACCAGCAAGTCTGCCGCTTCACCAAGACGCCCAACATCAATCCGCACCAGACCGCCACTGCTCTTGAGTGAGGTCTCCCGCTCCGGGTTATCAATGTCCATCACCGGTGCTGTCAGCTCAAGCGTGGCGCTGCCCCCCCAGAGCCGGGTTTCCAGCGTCAGACTGGGCTCATCGTCCGGAAACCAGTCAGCACCCTCTGGCTGCCACCCCCCCTGGCGCGGGCGAAATCCATCAGGCTGCCGGTGACGCCATGGGACACCTGGATTTCGATCGCTATGGTGTGAGAATCCCCCCCGGTCTCAGGATCTCTCAGGGTCACGGTAGCGGATACCTCGGAACCAAGCACACCACGACGATACTGCTCGGTCTCAAGATTCAGAAAGGGCTGGGCCCGGTTTACTTCCAGTGTTGCTTCACGCCAGTGCTGCTCGGTGACATAGCCCACACCCCCCCAGGGAGCACCGCCAGCCACCAGCAGTACGGCCAGACCGGCCAGCGTCCATTTTTTTCAGTTTCAAGGTATCCGTCCTGTGTTTTTTTTCGGTGCCGGCCCACCGGCCTCAGTTGGGTTTGCCGGTCAGGCGCTCCAGCAGGACCAGCTGTGATGCCAGTCGCTCTTCGCCTTCCCCCCCGGGCTGATTCTGAATGTAACTGCCATCGGGCTGCAACACCCAGGCCTGGCAATTGTCCGCCAGATAGGTATCCAGATCTTCCCGCAGGCGTGCAATCAGCGCGGGCTCCTCAACCGGGAACGCGGTTTCGACCCGGTGCAGCAGGTTGCGCTCCATGCCATCAGCACTGGAACAATACACCTCCGGCCGGCCACTATTACCGAAATAGTACACCCGCGTGTGCTCCAGGAAGCGGCCGATCACCGAACGCACCCGGATATTGTCCGAGAGTCCCGGCACTTCCGGACGCAGGCAGCAGATGCCACGGATGACCAGATCAATCTTGACCCCCCCGGCCTGGGAGGCCCGATACAGGGCCTTGATCATCTGCGGCTCGGTCAGGGCATTGAACTTGAAGATAATCCGCCCCCCCTGCTCACCATAGCTGGCCTCTCGTTCGATCAGACTGATCAGACGGTTGTGTAAGGTAAACGGCGCATGAAACAGCTTTTTGATCTTCAACGCCTTGCCCATGCCGGTCAACTGCTGGAACAGCTTGTTGACGTCGTCGCCGATGGACTCGTCACAGGTCATGAAACTGTAGTCGGTGTACAGGCGTGCGTTCCCGGCATGGTAATTACCGGTGCCAGATGCACGTAGCGCCGCAGGCGGCCTTCTTCCCGGCGGACAATCAGGATCATCTTGGCGTGGGTTTTGTACCCGACCACACCGTAAACCACGATCACGCCGGCTTCCTGCAGCCGACTGGCCAACTCCAGGTTCTCGGCCTCGCTGAAACGGGCTCTCAGTTCGATAACCGCCGTCACTTCCTTGCCTCGACGCGCGGCATCGGCCAGGGCCTCGACAATTTCCGAGTCGGCACCGGTGCGATAAAGCGTCTGGCGAATGGCCAGCACCTGTGGATCCTTGGCTGCCTGGCGCAGCAGGTCCACTACCGGGCTGAAGTTTTCATAGGGATGTAACAGCAGCAGGGGGGGCCGTTTGCGAATGGCATCGAACATGGATTCCTTGCTGCGAATCTGGCGCGGAATCGACGGCGAGAAGCTGGAATAGGTCAGGTCTGGGCGGTCCACCAGGCCACCCACCGCCATCAGGCGGGTCAGGTTTACCGGGCCGTGGACCTGGTAGAGATCCCGCTCGGTCAGGCCGAATTCCCGGAGCAGGAACTGCACCAGCTCTTCCGGGCAGTTATCCGCCACCTCAAGGCGAACGCCATCGCCAAACCGACGGCTCAGCAGCTCGCCGCGCAGGGCCGAGGCCAGGTCTTCCAGATCGTCTTCAAGCTCAAGGTCCGCGTTCCGGGTCAGCCGGAACTGATAGCAGCCCTTCACTTCCATCCCCCCCGGGAACAGCTCATCAGCATGGGCGTGAATCATGGACGACAGGAACACCAGGTTGTCACCACCCTCGCACACCTCATCCGGCAAGCGCACCAGGCGCGGCAGGGAGCGAGGCGCGGGCACAATCGCCATCCCGGTCTCACGACCAAAGGCATCCTTGCCGTCCAGCTCAACGATGAAGTTCAGGCTCTTGTTCACCAGGCGGGGGGGGAACGGGTGTGATGGGTCCAGCCCGATCGGGCTGACCACCGGCAGAATTTCCTCGTCAAAGTAATTGCGCACCCACTCGGCCTGGGCCGGTGTCCACTCGCGGCGCCGGACAAAGTGGATGTTCTCCTGCTCCAGCTCCGGAATCAGGACATTATTGAGAATATCGTACTGTTCGTGGATATAGTCGTGGGCAACGCGGCTGATCTCCGCCAGCACCTGTTCCGGCAACATGCCGTCGACACCCACCGTTTCGCGGCCATACTTCATCTGCTGGCGCAGGCCCGCCACCCGGATTTCAAAGAACTCATCCATGTTGCTGCTGAAAATGCAGCAGAAGATCAGACGATTGATCAGAGGATGCGTGGTATCCAGCGCCTGCTTCAACACCCGGTAATTGAACTGCAGCTGGCTCAGTTCGCGGTTGAAGTAGTTCTCGCTGGCATCCAGATTCACTTCCTCACCAACGGGAGGAAGATCCACCGGCGCCGGGACGCTCTGTTCACTGCCTGTCTCTGTCACGGTTTCGCTTGTCATTGCTCTTTATATCCATCGTTGAGGCGGGCTTCGGCCACCAGCCGCTGCCCGCTTATGATCGCTGTCGTTCCCGCATCAGTCTGGCGGCGCGCACGGCGAAATAGGTCAGAATGCCATCGGCACCGGCACGGCGCATGGCCATCAGGCTCTCCATCATGACCGCGTCGCCATCCAGCCAGCCGTTTTGAGCTGCGGCCATATGCATGGCGTATTCGCCACTGACCTGGTACACAAACGTTGGCACCTGCAGTTCGGTTTTCACCCGGCGCACGATATCCAGATAGGGCATGCCCGGCTTGATCATCACCATGTCGGCGCCTTCAGCCAGATCCATGGCCACCTCATGAATGGCCTCATCACTGTTGGCCGGGTCCATCTGATAGGTGGCTTTGTTACCCTTGCCGAGGTTGGCAGCAGAGCCGACCGCATCCCGGAACGGGCCGTAATAACTGGACGCATACTTGGCAGAGTAGGCCAGAATCCGGGTGTTCACATAGCCTGCCCCCCCTTCCAGGGCCTCACGAATGGCCGCCACCCGACCATCCATCATGTCGGACGGTGCCACCACATCGGCACCGGCATCGGCATGGGACAGTGCCTGATTGACCAGGGCTTCGACCGTGACATCGTTCAGCACATAGCCATCGTTGTCGATAATGCCGTCCTGACCGTGGGTGGTGAAAGGGTCCAATGCCACATCGGTAATCACCCCCCCCAGTTCCGGATGCGCCTTTTTCAGGGCACGAACCGCCCGTTGGGCCAGGCCATCAGAATCCCACGCGCCGGAGCCGGACAGGTTCTTTTTCTCCGCCGGCACTACCGGGAACAGCGCCACGGCGGGAATACCCAGCTCTACCAGTTCCGCCGCCTGCTCCACCAGCAGATCAACGCTCAGGCGTTCGACACCCGGCATGGAGGGTACGGATTCACGCTGATTCTCGCCTTCAAGCACAAACACCGGGAAAATCAGGTTATCGGGTGACAACTGGCTCTCCCGAACCAGACGACGGGAAAAATCACTGGCACGATTGCGACGCAAACGGGTGAACGGATAGCTCGACTGGAGTGCGCAAGACGCGGCTTCGACACGGATAACCTCCTGAACATGGATGGCCTTGGAAAGTGATGACATCATACACCCCCCCAGAAGCCGCCCGTTGCAGGCCTGAGCCGAGTGTGCCGTTGACAGATGACAAAGAGATGACAGAAAAACGGAGTTGCCGGGGGGGCAACGGAAGCCGCTGCCCGGCGAGGAAACGCCATCAGAGGGAACGGTTGTTGAACCCGATCTCCACCTTGCGCGGGGGGGTATCAGAACGGAAGGTGGTGTCCACCTCCTGTATCTTTCCGCCGCCTTGCAGGAAGGCCTCAATATCTGCCTGCAACTGGGCCCGAACCCGGGCACGGCCGGCAATGGAATGGTTATCGTCGCTGTCGCTGGTCCAGTTGCTGGACTGCTCCAGATTGCTTTCGTCGAATTCACTCATGCTTATCTCCATCAACGAAAACAGCCTTACGGGTGGCCAGATGCTCTGGAAGACGCACCCCCCCGTCTCGACTGCCGGCCATCTGACGGCCCGTCTTGGCGTCTTTATAATCTGCTTTCACGAACGACGCTATTTCCTGACAACCACTTTTTTGTAATTTTTTTGTAAACGCAGATAACTCATTGTTTTAAAACACCATATAACAGCCCTTTAACGGTACACAGAATTGACACAAAGAATGAATATTGATTCAATGCTTGCAAGGAGCCGGCATGGCCTACCGCGAAACTGAAAAAAATGCGCCAGCGCAAAGCCGAAGCGCGGAAAAAGATCATTGAATGCACCTGGGAGTGCGTATCCGAAGGCGGGTTCCGCAGCGCACGCATGACCCGCATCGCGGGGGGGTTGGCCGGCGTTGCCACAGGCACCATCTACCGCCACTTCGAGTCACGGGAGGACCTGTTTGCGGAAATCTTTCGCCTGGCCACCCAACGTGAAGTCGACAAGGTCGCCGAAGCACTCGCGGTAGACGGTAGTGCGGTTGAACGCCTGGACAACGCTCTGCGTCAGTTCGCCCGCCGGGCCCTGAAAGGCCCGATGAAAGCCTGGGCACTGATTGCCGAGCCGGTAGACCCGAAAGTCGAAGAAGAGCGACTGGTGTACCGAAAAGCCTACGCCAACCTGTTTGAACAAGCGATCCGGAGCGGCATAACCGAGGGCTGCATACCGGATCAGGATGCCCGCCTTACCAGCACCTGCCTGGTTGGCGCCATCTCGGAATCCTTGGTGGGGGGGCCGCTGTCACCGACCCAGACAGAAACACCACCGGGACACGACAACAACGAAGATGAGCTGGTCGACACCATCGTTTGCTTCTGCCTACGGGGGGGGTTAACCGGCACCAGGAGCTAACCATGAACAGCCCGCAGCGCAAGACCGAGTCCAACGCCGACAGCCGCTATCTGTCAGCCACACACGAGGTCATCAACCAGCCCCCCCGACCGCTGGAAAACTATAACCTCTATGAACAGGACAGCGCGCTCCGGGAAGCCGTATTGCGAGAAGGCGCCGGCCACGCCAGCGAAGACCTCAGCCGCTTCGGCGCCTGGGCCGGCAAGGCCGACACCATCGAGCTGGGCAACCTGGCGAACGCCAACAAACCCAGCTTCCGTACCCACGACCGCTACGGCCACCGGGTAGACGAAGTAACCTTCCACCCGGCCTACCACGAACTCATGCGCGTGGCCTTGGAAAACGGCCTGCACAGCTCCCCCCCCTGGACCAACCCGGGCAAAGGCGCCCACGTGGCCCGGGCCGCCAAGTACTACCTGCATTCCCAGGTGGAAGCCGCTCACTGTTGCCCGGTCACCATGACCTTCGCGGCCATCCCATCCATCCAGAACCAGCCAGACCTGGCCAAACTCTGGGCCCCCCCGAAAATCCTGGCCAACGAATACGACAGCCGCAACGTGCCGGACGGCGACAAAACCTCCGTCACCATCGGCATGGCCATGACCGAAAACAGGGTGGCAGCGACGTGCGCGCCAACACCACCGTGGCCTACCCGACAGGCCAGGAAGGTCCCGGACAGGCCTACGAACTGGTCGGCCACAAATGGTTCGTTTCCGCCCCCCCCATGTGCGACGCCTTCCTGGTACTGGCCCAGACCACCAATGGCCTGTCCTGCTTCCTGATGCCCAGATGGCGCCCGGATGGCAGCAAGAACCCCCCCTGGCAGGTACAGCAACTCAAGAACAAAATGGGTAACGTTGCCAACGCCTCCAGCGAAGTGGAAATCCGCGGTGCACTGGCATGGATGGTGGGCGAGGAAGGCCGCGGCGTCAGAACCATCATCGAAATGGTCGCCATGACCCGCTTCGACTGCATGATTGGCAGCGCCGCCGGCATGCGCCAGGCCGTGGCACAGGCGACGCACCACTGCCACAACCGCAGCGCCTTCGGCGCAACCCTCAGCGACCAGCCGCTGATGCAGAACGTCCTGGCCGACCTGATCATCGAAAACGAAGCCGCCCTCGCCTACACCATGCGCGTCGCGCGGGCGATGGACAACCAGAACAACGAACACGAACGCCTGCTGGCCCGCCTGGCCACCCCCCCCGTCGGCAAATACTGGATCTGCAAACGCACCCCCCCCAACCACGCCTACGAAGCCATGGAATGCATCGGCGGCAGCGGCGTGATGGAAGACTGCATCATGCCCCCCCGCCTGTTCCGGGAATCGCCGGTCAACGCCATCTGGGAAGCAGCGGCAACGTCCAGTGCCTGGACACCCTGCGCGCCCTGCAGAAAGAACCCGAAACCCTGGACGCCTTCTTCAAAGAAGCGGCCGAAGCCCGTGGCACCGACCGCCGCTTCGACCAGTACCTGGCACAACTGCAACACGACTTCGCCGACATCAGCGATTTCCAGTACCGGGCCCGCAACCTGGTCGACCGCATGGCCCTGGCCATGCAGGGTTCCCTGCTACTGCGCTTCAGCGACAAAGACGTCGCCGACGCATTCTGCGCCTCACGCCTGCAAAGCGGCGGTGGCATGAACTACGGCAACCTGCCCTCCGGCACCAACCCGGCGGCGATTATCAAACGGGGGGGGACGCCTGTAGTAGGCTGAAGACATTCACGGAGCAAAACGGTTATGCAAACCGGACTCCCCCCCCTATAAGGTTCATGAACATGCGGGGGGGGATGCCTTTCCAAAACCTTGTGGAGCCATGGATGGCGGAACAGAGCACGACCGCCATGGACGGTGGAAGTGCAGATTTTGCAGGAGCAAAAATCTGCCAGGGAAGTATTCACAGCGTGTTTTGGAAAGGCATCCCCCCCCGCATGTTCCAACTCCAAGGTTAAGGCCACGATGTCGGACGCCCTTAGAAAACTGCTGAAAGAAGGCAAAACCCCCCCACAACAGCACCAGGATATTACCCCCCCCACGTAGGCGTCCTCACCCTGCACTTCCAGCTCTACGGCTGCGAAGACCTGAAAGCCAAACGCAAAGCCTTCACCGGCATGAAGGCCATCTGGGCAGAGAACCCGACCTCGCCGTCGCCGAAACCGCCGACCAGGAAGCCCTCGACTGTGCCACCTGGACCATCGCCGCCCTGGGCGCCAGCGCCCAGCAGATCACCCAGCGCCTTGACCAGGTGGAAAAAGACATCCAGGACCGCATCGACGCCGCCATCCTGGATGTACACCGGGAAATCCTCTAACCCGGACCAGTGGCCCGCCAGGCATGGCGTCATTGCCTGACAGGTCTTATACTACGCAGCCTCAGGGAACCAATGCCCCCCCGCTTGGCGGCTGGCAGACATTTTCGCAACCGGGCCACGCCCGGCTCCATCCGACGGGTTTCCGGAACCAACCCATCGGATACCACTGAATGTGTGTGGTGCTATGACCGGAAAGAAAAAATCCGCCCAGGCCTCATTAGAGGCAATGTATCGCGTGTTCACGGTGCCCGAAGCGCCGGAGTCGACCCTGAGCCGGATCGACCAGGACATCTCCCGTAACCTGGCCGGATTCCTCCAGGAGCACATCGTCGCCATCGAACGGGACCTGTCCGAAGTCGAGAAAGACTTCTCCGACTACGTCATCCCGGAGAAACCCGTTTTTGTCTCCGAGCAGACCCAGTTCCTGCTCGACAAACTGGTGGCCAACTCCGTTCATACCGCGTCACCCGCGTTCATCGGCCACATGACCTCGGCACTGCCCTACTTCATGCTGCCGCTGTCGAAGATCATGATCGCCCTGAACCAGAACCTGGTGAAAACCGAAACCTCCAAAGCGTTCACGCCCATGGAACGCCAGGTACTGGGCCAGATACACCGGCTGGTGTACCAGGAAGACGGTTCTTTCTATCGTAAATGGATGCACGATCCCCCCCGGCACGCCCTGGGCGCCATGTGTTCCGGCGGGACGGTCGCCAACCTCACCGCCCTGTGGGTGGCTCGTAACCGTGCCTTCCCCCCCGCTGAAGGCAGCTTCCGCGGTCTGCACGAAGAAGGCCTGTTCCGCGCCCTGAAATACTACGGCCATGAAGGCGCCGCCATCGTCGTTTCCAAACGCGGCCACTACTCCCTGCGCAAAGCCGCCGACGTACTCGGTCTTGGCCGGGACGCCCTGGTGCCAGTGGAAACCGACGAGTTCAACCGCATCCAGACGGACGCCCTGCGCGACAAATGCCTGGAGCTGCAGAAGCAGAAGATCAAGATCATGGCCATCTGCGGCGTGGCCGGCACCACCGAAACCGGCAACGTCGACCCACTGGACGCCATGGCCGACATCGCCCGGGAATTCGGCGCCCACTTCCACGTCGACGCCGCCTGGGGGGGCGGGCCAACCCTGTTCTCACGCACACACCGGCACCTGCTGCGCGGCATCGAAAAGGCCGACTCGGTCACCTTCGACGCCCACAAACAGCTTTACGTACCCATGGGTGCCGGCCTGGTGGTCTTCAAAGACCCCCCCAGCCTCGCCAGCGCGGTAGAGCACCACGCCCAGTACATCATCCGGAAAGGTTCCCGGGACCTCGGCAGCACCACCCTGGAAGCTCCCGCCCGGGCATGTCCATGCTGATCCACTCCGGCCTGAAAATACTCGCCCGGGAAGGCTACGAAATCCTGATCGATCAGGGCATCGAAAAAGCCCGCACCTTCGCCGAGATGATCGACGAACAACCGGATTTCGAACTGGTCACCCGCCCGGAACTGAACATCCTGACCTACCGCTATTGCCCGGAAGATGTACGCCAGGCACTGGCCATGGCCGATGAGCTGCAGGCAGAAAAGATGAATACCTGCCTGAACCGCATCACCAAATTCATCCAGAAAACCCAGCGGGAACGCGGCAAAGCTTCGTCTCCCGAACCCGGCTGGAGCCGGCCCGTTACTATCACTTCCCGTGCATTGTGTTCCGGGTGGTTCTGGCCAACCCGTTAACAACGCCGGATATTCTGGAAGATATTCTCAGGGAGCAGAGGGAACTGTCGAAGGAAGATGGGATTGCCGATGAAATGGCCATCCTGCACCAGATGGCTGCGGCGGTTTTGAAGCAGAACCAGAAAGAGGCCAGGCAGGCCTAGTGCTTCCGGAATACAGCTCCGCGGCGTGGGGGGGCGGGGGGGCTTGTGGGAGCCCTTTCCAAAACCTTGCGGAGCCATGGATGGCGGAGCAG